>Ga0099848_1000009_pt1 | contig 66610 bp, 57 predicted proteins | sample CB_VirMetaG_3_FD_78179 | JGI IMG/M metagenome (GOLD analysis project Ga0099848, IMG submission 78179) | Freshwater to marine saline gradient viral communities from Chesapeake Bay - CB_1508_1S Viral MetaG | ecosystem: Environmental > Aquatic > Marine > Coastal | place: USA: Chesapeake Bay...
CCCTCAGAACCAATGTTAACGCATTGGTTTTTTTTGTTTTGAAACAATGTCGTGATAAACGACAATGACCCCTCCCCCCTCTACCCATTACCGACCAAATAAGTCCGTCGTAGTCGGCGTTTTAGCGCAGGCGCGCCTAGGTACACGAAACACCCACAGCAAATTTCCCAGATTTAAAAAATTGCCCAAAAAAATTTTCCCAGATTTAGCTTTCAGAAAACTATTTAGACTATTAAGGAATGACAAGATGAAACTAACAACAAAAAAATTAGAATCACTTATTTTAGAAATAATAAATCCCGAACAAGAAAAAAAAATTTATAATCTAATAGAAAAAAGTCGACAATTGTTAATTAAGTTGCAAAATATACAAAACTTTTTTCCGCCTGTAATCGAATGGACTTATTCTTATGGAGAAGACGAATTAGTTCCATCTCTTAAAGATTTTACAAGCGGACCAAGAACCAGAAAAATGATCAATCGTCATTATACAGCCACAGAAGAAATAATAAAAATCTTGGAAGAATTAAATCAATATTTGGTTCTACTTGAAGATTTACAAATTGAAGGTAATCTAGCATGGATAGCAAAAGGAATGCTATTTTCTGGTGTGGTGGTTTTTGGACCAATAGCCGTTGACCCACAACAACAAATCAAAATAAGAGACTTATGGCCCACAATGAATAGGGCAATAAAATTTCTTGAAGATGTGCAAAACTCTATTCCTGGATATTTTGGACAAGGCAATATCAATTTTGAAGCATGGAAAGAAATTGCCGAATCTTTTCACTATAATCATAATAGCTTAAACAATTATTTGGACTCAACAAAATGAAACTTACAACAAAAAAATTATACACCCTAATCGAACAAACCCTAAGGGAAATGGCAAAAGAAATTTCCTATACGCCAGATAAATCTTGGGGTCCCATTTCTCTATTCCATTATGATGATGACGATCAACATGATTTTGTCTTGTATCAATTGACTAATAACCCCTCCCAACCATTTTATGTTATTGGTTATTTATCAATGGGACAAACAATTGAAAAATGCATTCCAACAACATATGCAATAAGCGCAATTTATGTTGAAAAAGGAGATTTTGATGATTGGACAGGAGATCAACTTACTACGGGCGCTCAAAAAATGGGCTATTCAAAAGTGCTTTATGGAATTGCTTTTTATTATGCCAACAAAGAAAAAGGTGTTGGTTTAACATCGGATCATTTGGGCGGCACTTCAATTGAAGCTCAAGAAGCTTTTTGGTCTAAAATCGAATCGGACCCCAATTATGTTAAGCGAAAAACCAAAGAAGATGATTTGGATACATTTGATTATAAACCTTATAAAACAGCAAATCCGGATGACGATTGCGAATATCCGGACGACCCTCCGGCAACAGATCATTCATGGAAAAAACTTAACCATGGAGAATTTGGAACGCTTTATAATGAATTAACCAACAATCATAAACAAAATGTTTCCATGGAACAAAAAAATCCAAAAACTAATCTTACCAATTTTGAAAAACAATTATTTACCTATGCTCAAAATAGATTTGATGAAATATTGTTCGGAGCATAATAATGAAACTTACAAAACAAAAATTATATGACTTAATATTGGAACAACTTTCCCAAAAAGAACTGAATTATTTTGCGGGTAAAGATATTCCACAATTCAAGAACATGGTTAACAACCCAAGCATTTATGCGGATTACTCCAAGCCCCATGATGAAATTAGCAAACAATGGATTGATAATAATATTGGAGAAAAATTGGGCTCCGGGTATTCCCGAATGGTTTTTGAATTTGGCGACAACAAAGTCATCAAATTTGCGTATGGCTCAGCAATGCAAGATGGAAAAGCCTCAAACCTTGTGGAAGCAAAACTGTTCAATCAATTTCCAAAACTTTTCCCAAAAGCTTATGCTCACGATCCCGATGGAGCTTGGGTAATTGTTGATAAGGTTGACATCATTGACACCCGCGATGAGTTTTACGCTATTCTTCCAATTCAGTTCCCCGTTATCAATGATATGATAAAGGTTCTCCAACAAGGTGCTCCAAGACACGACGAAGATCTTAACCCTTATTTCTTATGGTTGCTTCTTTCCAAAGTTCTTTCTTATGATTTTAAGGAACCATCTCCAATGGTTTATTTTTTGCAACATTTTCGAAAATATTATAGCATCCCAATTCCTGTTTCGAAAAAAGCTTGGGAACTAATGACAAGAGACTCTAACCTTATGTATTGGGCCGGAACCTTAAAAAATCTTCGAGTTAACTTGTCCGACATTCGTCATGGCAACGTGGGCTGGTCTGGTGATCGAATGGTTATTTTGGACATTTCAATTTTTGAACAAGATTTAACAAATGCAAGGCACATGTTGAAATGGGGCGAACATTGGAACGACGAAGACATTAAAATAAGACCTCAAGATTTTGGTTCAAAACAACAACTAACACCCGATGGAGCCAAAGGTGATGTATTTAAACCTATTCCTCCAAATAATCCAAATAAACAAATTATCCCAACCAGTCCTTTTTATGACCATTCAAAAAAAGACATCACAAGAGACAAAGATTATAAAGAAGTCTCTCCTGGTGTTTGGAGGAAAGTCAAATGAACTTAACCAAACAAAAATTGTACCAACTTATTCAAGACGAATTTACTATTTCTTGGAATATTCCGTTATGAGTTATGATCCAAGAAAAGAATCGATTGAAGCTTATAAGCGAATGATCAAATATTTTGAACAACAAATCGCTAAGTTGGAGAGGGAAATTTTTAGCGAGTTATGTTGTTTTGAGAAGGTTAATAAAAACAGAATTTATCTTAAAGTTATTAATAAGCCAAGAATAACCAAATAAGGCGTCTAATTATTAATGTGGTGTCTTTACATAGGGAGGTTATTTTATGCTGCTTAATTTGCTTTTATGGGCCTGCGATAAGCCTATTATAGATTCTTCTTCACCTGAACCTGTTGAGGAGTCTCCAATCTGGTGGGATGAGTGTTCTTATAACGGAGGAGATCATATTTGTGATCTTTCTCTTCCAACTGCTGATGGAGGATTTGACAACATTTATTCTCATTATGGGGAAGTTGTTGTTGTGGATGTTTCCGCAATGTGGTGCGGTCCTTGTCAAGAAGCAGCATGGAATTCTAATTCAATTAAAGTTACCACAAATGGTGTTACTTGGATTACCGTTCTTATTGAAAACTTATATGGAGAACCTCCAACAAAAGAAGATGGAGAAACTTGGGGAAATTATTTTGGAATTTGGCATAATGAAATTCTTTTGGGTTCAAATGACAATCGCGATCCAAATGGAATTGATGGTTTTGCTAATACATCATGGCCTTATTTTCTTATTCTTGATAAAGACTTAAGAATACGAGTTGTTCAAGCCGGATGGAACAAAGACAAAATAATTGAAGAAATTGAGAAATTGAAATCTGAATGATAATTATTCATAGAGGAGGGTCTATGAATGTTAATTTTTTTAATCTCATGTATGTCCGACAGCATGCTAACAAACAAAATTGTCGAGGAAAGGATAATCTATGATACCGCTTATGTTGAAGTGGTTATAGAAGTAGAGAAAGAGGTTGAGGTAATTGTTGAAATACCGGAAGAGTATCCTGTCTGGTCTCAAACTTATATACAACCAGCTGGTACTAATGGCGTTGATATTTTATGGGTTGTAGACCCGTCAGGTTCAATGAACCAAAATTGGCCTCAAGTTGTTCTTGGTGTCGAACAAATGATGGCAGCCTTGCCTATGGATATTAATTGGAGATTAGAGATAATAACAGCAGATGAGTATAGAGCTCGCCTTATACAATCTTTTCCTATTCTTCCCGGTGATTCCTTGCAAATAGCACAAAACCATTTACAAAATAATGTTGTTGGGTATTCCGAAGAAGGGCTAGACGCTGTTAAAGCCTATATGATGCTAAATCAAGATGCTCTACAATGGATGAGACCAGACGCCTCTCTTTTAGTTGTTTTTGTTTCAGATGAAAATGATTACTCTTCTCAATCAGCTTCTTCATTTATTTCTTGGATTCAATTTGAAAGACAAGAAGTTTATATTACTTCTATTGTAAATGTTGATCCCACAATTTCTCTTTGTCCAAATGACTATAATCCTAGTTTGGATGTTGGTTTAAAGTATATGGATGTAGCGACATATTTTAGCGGAACTATAATTGATATTTGCGAACCAGATTGGTCTGCTGGTGTTGCTCAAGCAGTTCAGCAAATTAATTTAATTGAAGATATCCAACTAGATTACACTCCAGTAGATGTAGATCATATTGAAGTATTTGTTGATAATGTTGTATGGACGGACTGGACTTGGGACGAACCAAATAACAAAATAATTTTCACAACAATTCCTCCTGAAGGTTCTATCATAACTGTTTCTTATAACTATTTATAGCATTATGAAAATTAAAATTGTAAAAAACCTCGACGAAAAGAAAAAACGCAAAAAGCCTCGCAAGAAATCAAAACCAAGAGCCGCTTATTGGTGGGGCTATGGTTTACATGATAACGACTATGGTGATGCCGGAGATGGTGGAGGCGGTGACGGAAAACGTGATGACGAATTATCTGAAGTGTATTCTGATAAACAACGAAGATATATGTGTGCGATGACTGAACCTGACGCTGATCGTCCAAAAGGTTTGTCAAAAAAAGAAGCTGAAGAGATGTGTTCAGGTCCTATGAAAGAAGAGTGGTCCGAAAAAGAAAGAAAGAATAGAAAAGACAAGTGTTCAAATCCAAAAGGCTTTACAATGAAACAGTTTTGTAAAAATCAAAAAACAAAATCCAAGAAAGGAGAAAAAAAGAATGAATAAAGAAGAGCTTCAAGAAAAAAAGAAACGTAAAGTAAAAAAGAAGAAAGGTAAAAAAGACGCTTGTTATCACAAAGTTCGTTCTCGCTATGATGTATGGCCTTCAGCATATGCTTCTGGTGCTCTTGTAAAGTGTCGTAAAGTTGGTGCTAAGAATTGGGGCAATTCAAAAAAGAACGAGTCTTTAAATGAAGAATTTGAGCCTCACATGATGTATGATCCAAAAACAGGAAAATCAGAAAAAACTAATAAAGAAGAAGATCATCATAGATTAGCTAAAAAAGGTTATACCCATGTTGATCCAAAAGAATTAGAAAAGATATTAAGAGATGAAGGCGGAGCATCAGGAATGGACCCGTTTTTAAAAGCTATTGGCGAAGACATGGAAGAAGAAATAATTAAAACTCTTGACGCAATGCCTAACGTTGGACAACACAAAGATAAAGATTACATTCTTCAAGATGATGAAAATATAATGGTACAAAAAGAAAATTTATCATTAAAGAAAAAAATAAGAATTAGAATTAAAAGATCTGTGGAGGAGTCCATATGACCAGACAAGATGTAAAACAGGGTGTTTTAAAAATTAAATTAATATCAGAAAGAAAATATAGACAAGACAAAGAGTATGATCCAGAACAGTTGAGGATTGGAACAGAACATGAATTGGACGATAAACATACCAAAAGTAGAATTGAAGCTGAAAGAATTGCCAAAGACCACTTAGATGATGATCCAGAATATTACAAAAAATTAAAAAAATTTGATTTAACAGAAAAAAAGAAACGCAAAAAGGCAGGTACTGAATCTTCAAAAGAATCTAATCTTGGAGATTGGTTCAAGCGTAAAGGTGCTAAAGGTAAAAAAGGTGGTTGGGTTGATTGTAATGCTCCTGATGGTAAAGGTGGTTACAAAACTTGTGGTCGTTCTGATGGAGAAAAGCGTAAGAAGTATCCTGCTTGTCGTCCAACACCAGGTGCTTGCAAGGAACGAGATAAAGGAAAGTCTTGGGGTAAGAAAGCTGCCAAGGGCAAAAAGAATGAATCAAAGGAGAATACAATGGAATCATTAAAATATTTTGGAGATCCAATGATCTTAGAAACATTTAGAGGAGCATCTCTAGATGATGGAACACTAGTCTGTGAAGCTTGTTTGTTTGAACAATTACAAGAGTCATCTTGTGGATGTCCTGATCTTGTGATGGAAGCTAAATACCAAGGAAGAACTGTGACACTTAATAAACCTACTAGAGGTGATGTAAAGAAATTTAAAGTATATGTAAAAGATCCTAAGACTGGTAATGTCAAAAAGGTAAATTTTGGTGATCCTAACATGAAAATAAAGAAATCTAATCCTAAACGAAGAAAATCATTTAGAGCAAGACATAACTGTGATAATCCAGGTCCTAAAACTAAAGCTAGATATTGGTCTTGTAAGAAATGGTAATATAATATACTGAAATTATTAATAATATATAAATTATAATGTATATTAATGTTATATATTAAAAAGAAAATATATAAAAGAAAAAAGTTTATAAAATTCATTTGACAAATCCTCCTTAAGATGTTATACTGTTATTATCAGTAACTAATTAATTTGTAATCTTCCCCAAGATTATAATATAATATAACATAGGATGAGGATAATGTCAAGTAAAAATGATAAAAAAATGAATATTTCTTTTGATTGGGATAATACTATCTCAATGTCGTACATGGATGAAGATTCAGAAGAACCAAAATTTATACATCAGGGTTATAATCAAGAATTTATAGATAAAATGATAAATTATATCAAAGAAGGACATGATGTTTGGATCGTTACCTCTAGAGATAGAGAATTAGAAGACCATTTTCCACAAGAAAGAATAACTTACCACCTCAGAACGCTAGGAATTATTAATTATTTTCCTCCTGAGCGTATAATTTACACTAATAGAGAGTTAAAAGCTCCTACATTACTAAATTTAGGCATTGATCTACACCATGATGATGATTTAGAAGAAATAATTGCCTGTAAAGAGGCCCAAATTGAATGCATTAGGGCACTTGAAATCCATGAAGACTCAAAACAAGTAGCAAAAGGCATAATTTCAGACGGATCAGGTAAAATTTTGTTACTAAAACGAACCGATGGAGAACAAAAATGGGATTTACCTGGTGGTCATATTAAAGAAATTGAACTTGAAAGAGGTTATCAAGGGCTAATTGATGGTTATGAACGTGAAGTTGCAGAAGAAACTGGTCTATTAGTACCAAATGAACAAGAAATTTATAGATTTGATAACAACTATAATAACAAAGATACATTAATTGTATTATTTTTTACTCAATTTCCAGTAGATGAACCTCCAGTTGATCTTAAAATTCAAGATCAAATAGAAAATTCAGAAGCTGTTTGGGTAACAAAAGAAGCTTTACCAGCCTATCTTAACCATTGCACAGGCGTTTGTAAGACTTCTGTAGAATATTGGCTAAAAGTTGATAATGAAATGCTTCAAGAAGGTGCTTATTTGGCTTCGCAAGAAAAAGAATGGTCTAAAATGAAGAAAAGATTAGTCGGATACGGTAAAAATAGACACACCGGAGGAGGTAAAGGACATACAAGACCTAGTTTTAACAAATCTAAGTCTGCACCTCCCGGTTTTGGAGTTCTAGAAGAAGAACAAGAGGATAAAAAGACTATAAAGGTAAAAATAGCTAAAAAAAAAAGTTAAATTCTATGCTTGATGGCATATTAGACAAATATAAAGGTGATTTTGATCAAATTGCCAAAGAAGAAATGGAATACACGCTTGAAAAGTTTTATACTAAGCTTTGGAGCTTCATTTGTGATCAAAAAACAGTAATGTTACAACCAATTCATCTAAATATCAAAGAAAAACAACTATTTTACTCAAAATCAGATAAAAAACACCTTTTTCTTGGTCCAACTTGGCAAATGTACTTAATATCAGAGAAAAAAGACGAAAATGGGTGTGTTATGGTCTATTCTCCCTATCTTTTTGCTCAAGGACAAGTGTTTTTAGTGCCTGAAAAGCTTATTATACGTCTAGGATACAATTAAAATGGAAAATTTGCTGCAAAAAACACTATTATTTACTGTTTTAAGCTTATTTTGGCTTATTTTTTATCATTTTATTGGTTTTGAGGTCTCTGTAATACTAATTTTACTAATTATTATGATAAAATGAGGGTAAACTATGAAAATATCAAAAGAAAAACTGCAAAAAATCATTAAAGAAGAGCTAGAAATGGCTCAAAATGGCTCTGAAATGCCCTATTCTGGGCCTAAAATAGGGTCTAAAATGGACCAAAAACACCATGATTTAGAGGGTGATATGGCAAAAAGTCAGCTTTTTAACATTGCAAAGTACTCAATTGCAATGCTAAAAGCACTAGAAGATGACCAAGAACTAGAAGCTTGGGTGCAATCTAAGCTTACTTTAGCTCAAGACTATCTTGGAAAAGTAAAACATTACTTAGAATACGAACTTCAAGTAGAAATGGATGAGCCAAGTTTGGAAGAAATCAATAATTTATTAGAAAAAAAGCCTGAAGTTGACCTCGAAAAGGATAAAAACTACGCCGGTCAAGGTCAATTTTTTTATGATGTATAAAAAACAAGGATAATTTATGCTAGCAGAAGTTTATAAAACAAAATTTAATATAGGAGAGTACGTTAAATGGCGTTCAATTTGTAGAAATGAAAACTATGAAGAACTTGTTCAGCTTCATGAGGGAATAATCATTAAACTTAGGCCTATTGTTGTTGGTGGAAGAAGTGTTTGGTATGCCGATATTATGGAAAATGGTGGCCGAGAACATCTTGTATTATTATCAAAAATAAGAAAAGTAGAAACTAATTAAATTATGACTTGTCAAATAAACAATAATTCTAGTTTTGATATCTCTGAGATTGAAGATCTTATTCAAGATTTGTTTTCTTTCTCACAAAATCGTTTTGGTTTTGAAGATCCTCCTGTTTTAAATTTAATTTCTGATGAATCTAATACTTCTCCATTAGGAAAGACTGCTTATTATGATCCAAATTCTATGGAAATTACAATTTATGTTGATGGAAGACATCCAAAAGATATTATGAGATCATTTTCTCATGAACTTGTGCACCATAATCAAAATTTAAAAGGCGAATTTGCAAATATTGTTGGACAAGAAGGTTCGAATTATGCACAAACTAATCCTCATTTGAGAAAAATGGAGAAAGAAGCCTATTTAAAAGGCAATATGTGCTTTAGAGATTGGGAGGATGGTTATAAATCTTCCAATCCAAACATTTTAAACGAAAGGAGAATATATAAAATGTCAATAAAAGATTGGAAAGATAAAGAACTTAACACACTTCTTAATGAAAAATGGGGTTTTTCAATGGATTTGAGTAGACTCAATGAATCAAAAAAGAAACCTGATGCTGACGGAGATGGTGTTCCTGATTGGGCTGATAAAAAAGATGGAAAAGATGATCATGCTGAAGATAAGCCAAAGAAAAAAGCAAAGAAAGGCGAGATTCCTCCACAATTAAAACAACATGTAAAAGGAAAAAAAGAAAATATCAATGAAGGTGAATCTGAATTAGAAGAAATCAAAGCTATGGTTCGACAAAACTTTGAAGGTGAAGAGTTGGATGACGCTACAATTAATCAAATAGCTAACATGATTAAGCAAAAGCGCGATAAGAATAAACCACCTCCTTCAAATTCTAGCGGAAATAATAGTTCTGGAGCACCTGCGCAGCCTTCTATGCAAGAAAGAAAACTTCGTAAACCAATAAGAAGATAATCAGAAAACAGTTAAAAAAATAATGAAGAAAAAGATTATAGAAATTACAACAATTGAAGAATTAATGGAAATGGGTATGTCCGGTGGCGGTGTTGCTGGGCATGCTGGTCACCCTGTCGCTAAAAGACATAAACAACCATCAGCATCTGGATCAAATGGTCAGGGACAAGCAAACCATTTTAAACCAAAGGGCAAAGATATGAGACAAGAATTACAAACAGAAATGATGATGAGACAATACATCCGCAACAAAATTAAGAAACAATTGTGGGAAGAAAAAAAACAAGAAGAAAAACAAGAACACGAACTGCGTTTAGTTATCAGATCTTTAATTAAAGAAGCAAAAGAAAATGCTAACCCTCATCCCAACACTGGTATCAATAAATTGCGTGATGCTTTCCGTAAAGCAAAACCAACTCTTAAAGCAAAATATCAACAACTAACCACTTCATCAGAGCAAAGAGAAACTTTTTCTGCTCACATGCTAAGAGCTTTTGTTCGATTATTTGATGAGTTAGACGCACTTCAAGCCAAAGGAGATGTTGAAGGTGAAGTTGAAGACATAGAAACAGCAGTCGGTGAAGCTCCGGATTTGGGTCTAGAGGCTCCTCCAAAAGATAAAGAGGCTGATGATATTGAAGATGAATTAGACAGTCTTTTAGAGACAATTTTAAAAGAAGTAGCTATAAATATACAAGATGACGAAATGGATATTGTTTCTGACGATGAAAAAGATGCTGAAGAAAAAGAAATTGAAGACAATAAGTCTCAAGCTGAAAAAGATTTTGAAAAGAAAAAAGAAGCTGATAAAGAAAAAGAAGAGTTTGGTTCTGGATTAGAAGGAGATGCTACTGGTCGTAACCAAGCTTTTGATGCTTTTCGTTTAGTTCAAACTTATTTTTCTGATGCTTATTTGGATCTATCTAATGAAGAAGACCAAAAGATGTATCGTGACTGGTGCCTGTACAACATGAAACTATTATTTCAAAACTTTGAAGAAGCACTTCCAACAAATCCTGAAGAACCAAATATTAAAAATCCTGAAGGTGCCTAATGTGGCAAAAGAAACGTAATGAAGTAAAAGGTAAATCTTATCATTATTCTACTATTAATCGCCTACAGAAAGAAAAGAAAATCGATGAAGTCTTCCTCTCGAGAATCAACCAATTAACTCTTGAGGAACTGATAGCAATAAAACTTGAATCAGCTGCTCGCTTTATCAATCACAAATTGTATGGCTTTCCAATATGGAAGTCTCTCCATTGGATTTGCAGAGAAGCCGTCTTGATGTTTGCTCTTTCCTCAACAAGATCGCTTAATGATGCGTCCTCATTTCTTGGCATCCCACAACAAGAATTTAAAGAAAATTTAAAAAAATTTAACATTTCTCTTGACAACGAAGAATAAGTATGTTATATTATAAACATAACCTTTGGAGAGAGGATGAAGAAAATAGTTTTATTTGATATGGATGGGACCTTAACCCCACCAAGAAAAGAGTTAGATAGAGATTTAGTTCCCGCACTACGAGAGCTCGCTAAAATAAGCGAGATTGGAATTGTGACGGGTTCTGATCATAATTACGTTTTGCAACAAATGGGCTTGTTGATGGAGAATAGTGAGATACGTTACAAATTACATATCCTCCCCTGTAATGGCACAAAATATTATCCTCCTCCCCAAGCTGCCGCTCACTCGCATGAGCTTGCCTTTCAAAAAAACATGAGAGAAGAATTAGGTGAGCTTTCATTTTCCACAATTATGCGTTTTATTCTTCAACGACAAGCCCAGTTGCATCTTTATGACCTTCCGATGACAGGTCACTTTGTGGATTATAGAGGCTCAATGATAAACTGGTGTCCGATTGGAAGAAACGCAAACGATGCAGATAGAGAAAGGTTTCATCAAAAAGATGGTTTAGATTCTTCATTTAGAATGAACGAAATAAAAGGCTTTGAACATTTTTTAAAAAAAACCAATTTAGTAGATAAAATAATGGTTAAACTTGGAGGAGAAACCTCCTTTGATATTTACCCAAAAGGTTGGGATAAAACCTTTGCCCTTCAACATTTTGAAGATTGGGAGTGCTGGTTTGTTGGAGATCGTTGCGGGCATAATGGAAATGATCAAGCTATTTACGAAAGGTTGAGGATTCACGGAAGAGCTTTTGAAGTTAAAACAACAAAAGACACTTTAAATCTTATTTTTGATGAGATAATTCCAAGAATTACCAACAGTAGATAATGAGATTATGATTATGAAAATTTTTTATTTAAATCGCCTTGAAGATGAATCTGGTGTTTCTGGCACTGGAAGAGTTGCTCAAGGTTTTATTTTTGATAACGGTAAGGTTGCTCTAACTTGGTTATCAGAACACCCATCAGTTACAATTTATGATAATATTGGAGAGGTTCACGCTATACACTCTCATGATGGAAAAACAGAAATTGAAATGATGCCAGATTATAAAAGAGCGTTTGGAGAACTTAAATCATTTATTGAAAACTTTTCCCTTGCAGAATCTTGCCTTTCTAAAGTTTTGGCTGACTCTGCCGCGGGAAAACTAATAACTAAAAACTAGTTATAAAGTGGAAAAGTTATATACATTAAAGCTGGATGCATCGTGGCGACCTATCGAAGTTGTTGACGCTTTTAAAGGCGCAAATATGGTGCTTGGAGGTCGTGCAAGATTGTTGGAGGCATATGACACTGGACCTCACCCAACGCTTCTTTATCCGGCCGTTATCGTCCTTAAAAACTATATTCACAAACGACACTTTACTATGACCTGTAATCGAAAGAATGTTGTTTGGAGAGATAAAAACACCTGTCAATATTGTGGAGGTGTTTTTTCATTTCAAGACCTTACTCTTGACCATGTTGTTCCTCAATTTCATGGTGGTGAAAGAGTTTGGGAAAATATCGTTGCTGCTTGCAAAAAATGCAATGGAAAGAAAGGGCATAAAAAACTTGAAGAAATTTCAATGAATCTCTTGACAAAGCCTAAAAAACCTGCTATAACTATAAGAGACTATTATAGACAAATTAAGTTTCCCGATTGTTGGGACAAATATATCTAAAGGAGATAAAATGAGAGAAAGACCCGTAATAGCTGTGAGTGGAGGCTTTGACCCTGTTCATATTGGACACATACGTATGATTCTTGATGCTGCTCGTTATGGAGATGTTATGGTTATAATTAATTCTGACGATTGGCTGATGCGAAAAAAAGGATATGTCTTTATGCCATGGGAAGAAAGAGCTGAAATCATGGGAAATATTAAAGGAGTTCGTTTTGTAACTGCTGTCGATGATAACGATGGTACTGTTTGCGAAGCCCTTCGAAGACATAAACCAGACGCTTTTGCAAATGGCGGAGATCGTAAAACCGAAAACACACCAGAAATGGACGTATGCGAAGAACTAGGAATTCAAATGATGTGGGCAATTGGAGGAAATAACAAACCTCAATCTTCATCATGGCTTGTTGATAAATTAAAGGAGAATCAAAATGGACGTTAAAGAATTTTCAGAAAAATTAATGAGATTGTCAATGGACTTGCAAACTTGGCCTCTTTCAAAGCAAAAGGCTTTTACAGAATTATTATATGCTGCAAAGAAAGCTTATGAACTAGGTTTAACTCAAGAAGAAATACAATTGATTGTGGTTTCTGCTATACAGATATCATCAAATCCTGAAATCAAACAATTGTTTTCTATTCTAACTGGAGAGTTTGACATAAACCCAGATGACGATTTCCAATAATTAAAAGAAGAAGCGAGGTCAAATCCTCGCTTTTTTGCTATTTACTGTAAATGAATTATGGAGTTGTGATAATGAAAGTTTCAAAAGAAAAATTACAACAAATCATCAAAGAAGAGGTTGAAAAAGCTCAACAAGATGAAGAAGTTGTGAATTCAATAAATAAAATGAGAGATAAATTTAAAAAGCTTTATCAAGTTTTTAGCAAAATTAAAGGTGCGGATAAACAAGAGCTTATCCTTTTAGATAAATTAATTGATGCCGCAATTTCTCAAATTCAACAAGGAAATGGAAGGCAAGCTTTGACTTATGCTCTTGAAAAATTAGGAGTAAAAGTAAATGAATAAAGAAAAATTAGAAGAAATGATCTTGGAAGAATTAATGCTTGAAGCTGATGCTGAAGTTGATGAAGAATACAAAACATTAGCCCAAAAATTATTTCCAAATATAGCGAGAAGACAAGGTGGAATTGATAAATTAAAAACAGCATTTAGAGATGTTACAGCTCTAGAAAAGGAAATGAGACGCCTAGAAAGAGCAAAAATTCAAATTGGCTCTATCGACAATGAAAATTTTGATTTCAATAATGATAGAATAGATGGAGACCAGAAAGATAAAGAACTGTACAACAATATTGTTAATAATAGAAAAGCAGCTGTAGAAGAAGATCCTTCTTTAGGAATAACTACTTTTACTGATTTATTAGCAGCAGCTTCCGAAGTCTCTGCTAGTGAAAGATCTGCTACAACAGAACCGACTTCTGAACCTACAACAGAACCGACTTCTGAACCTACAACAGAACCGACTTCTGAACCTACAACAGAACCGACTTCTGAACCTACAACAGAACCGACTTCTGAGCCAACTGCTGAACCAAGTTCTCCTACATCAGAACCACCACCTGGAGCAGAGACCGCAGACACAGCTGACGGTGCTGATGCGCCCGGGAGTGAAGAAGAAGTAGATCCAAACCTCTTCGTCCCAACAGAAGATGTTAAAAAAGCCGTTGAAGAAATGAAAGGTTTTTATGATAAACCTTATCTTTACGAACAAGGACAACTATTAAGAGATCTAATAAAAGCAATTGAAGCGGCTCTTAAAGGAGAGGATAGAACAGCAGGGATAACAAGACCATCAGCTGTTACAACAGAATCTCTCCAAGAAGCAAAAGGTTTAAATATCAAAAATATTAAAGCTTCCTTGAATGCGTTTTTGCAACAAACCAGAAAAGTTAAAAAAGCTCTTCAAGAATTTATAGCCATGGCAAAAGAAGCAAAAGCTGGAGCAAAAAGAAAAAAAGGAATTTTAGATAAAGAGGTTGATCAATTAATTGAATATGGAAAAATGATTTTAAAATCTTTGCCAAAAACAATATCCGAAGCAGATGAGACTGAAACAGGTCCAGAAACAGCAGAAGAAAGTGTTAATTTGCAACCACTTCACGACTTCATTAATTTTATCGTTGGTGGTAAGTTAGAAACATCAAATAAAGATGATATACAAGGTGAACTTGAAAACGTTAAAACAATTCTCAAAGTATTTCCAAACGTTGCACCATTTGGCTCTGCCGATGGACCTGAACTTAATAAGTACGAAGATGAGTTTCAAAAAGCAATAAACACACATTTAAAAACAGCAATTGCAAATTTTAAATCTTTAAATTCAGTCGATGGCGGAGAAGTTGCAATTGAAGGATTAAGAACAGCATTGATTCAATTTCTTGGAAATGGATTATCAATTCTTGGAAAAGGTGTAAACGGAGAAGATATTGAAAATTTAGGAAGAGAAGAAGCGATTGATCCTAAAGACGAAACAGCAGAAGTTAGTGATTTATCTCCTGAAGCAATAATGGCAGAATTAGGCTTAGATACTTCAGAAGAAGGCAAAATAACTACTACAAGTGATGAAGAGACCGCATTTAAAATTATGAATTCAATTTTTTATAGATTTCAAGATGAGAGGTTCAACGACCTACGCAAAATAGAAAACTTTATTTATGATTATGTTAAAAAAGATGAAGACAATTGGTTGAAAAAATTAGCGAAAGGAACACTTAGAAGTCTTCCTTTTATGGTTAGAGAATCAAATGAAAATCAAAATTTTAAAGATAAGTTTTCTGAAAACTTTATAAATAAAATAAAAGAAATGTGGGTAAAATGGAAAAACAATAAAAACAAAAATGAATTAAGAACAGCAGCAAAAGAATTGGCCAAATATTCTAATGAAATGTTAACTAAGTATCAAACACTATCTGATAATGAAGGTAGAACGAACACCGGAGCACAACTATCAAATATGTTCCGAGATTTATATTCGTATACTCAATCCAAATACAATTCAGAAGATAAGGATATTCGTGATGGATTTAAATCCTCAGAAACTAACAAGAAAGTGCATAAAGCTTTAAAGCTAATAAATGATAACATTAATAAAGTTGATTATAAAATATTTTTAAAGACATTGACAAAAATTGACCTAAAAGATTTAGATGATAATAATCTAAGAAGAATAGAAAATATTTCCGAAAAGATTTTTAAAAAACCTCACTTTATCGAACACTTTAAAATCAATAGTGTTATGAAAGATGATTCGGGCAATCTTGTGCTTGTTGGGACCAAAAACAAAATTGATAATAAATATCCAACTTTTCCTTTTGTGAAAGATAACCTTGATAAAATAACCACTTCAATTTCTAAATGGTGGAACAATCTTACCAATCTTAGTTTAGAAGAATATCAAAAAAATGACTTAGTGTACACACTACTTGAATTAAAAAATGAGATATTAGAAAAAAAATATGAAATATCTGAAAATTTTGAAGTAGGCACGATCACATATTCTAAAAGGGAAATAGTACAAATTACTAAAATTGAAGAACAATCAGAAGGCATACTAACAGTCACATTGAAAAAAGAAAATAACGATAATTCACAAGACATGAGCTCCTCCGTAGGTAGTCTAACCCACTATTTGGAAATGAAATCAGAAGTTAGAGAATCAAAAAATCATAAAATTCAATTTAAACTAGAAAAACTAGTTGAAAATTACATTAACAAAAGGAAACAACAATGGCGAAAAAGAACTATGTGATTGATACCTCGGTTTTCTTAACCGACTCATCATGTCTTTATAAACTTGGCAACAATGATTTGTTCATTGCTTACAAAGTTCTCGAAGAAATTGACAAACATAAAAAACGTCAAGATTCCGTTGGATTTCATGCAAGACAGATCATTAAAACCCTTGACGAATTGCGCGAAAAGGGTTCTTTAAGCAAGGGAATAAAGCTTGGCAAGGGTTTGGGCACCCTCAAAGTTGAAGAGGCAAAAAAGGACCTTCCTGGCTTCTTATCAATGCAAGTTCCCGACCATCAAATCCTTGGTGTTGCTCTTGCTGTTCAAGAACAATTCCCAAAGAGAAAGACGGTAATGATTTCTCGCGATATCAACATGCGAGTCATTGCTGATGCCATTGGTCTTTTGTCCGAGGACTATGAAACAGGAAAAGTTATTGAAGATGCTGAAAAGATTTACACTGGCTTTCTTGAATTAGTTGTTGATGATGAATTAATTGAACAGTTCTATAGTGACGAACCAATTCATTTTGACGAAATCTTTCAACAAGAAAGAAAGATCAAGTTGTATCCAAATCAATTTCTTATTCTTACTTCCTCTTCAAATCCAAAGAAATCAGCCCTTGCTCGTTTTGTTTTGGATGAAAAACCCATAGAGAAAATAAGAGATGATGTTAAGAACTTAACAATGGGTATTATTCCAAGAAATAAAGAACAAAAGTTTGCTTATGATCTTCTTTTTGATGATTCAATTAAATTTGTTTCTCTTATTGGAAAAGCTGGTTCTGGAAAGACCTTAATGGCAATTGCTGCCGGAATGGAACAAACACTTTCCTTAAAGAAAACAAACAACAAATATAGAAAGATTGTTGTTTCTCGTCCCGTTCAACCTCTTGGAAAAGACATTGGATTCTTGCCCGGAACCATGCATGAGAAAATGCTTCCTTGGTTAATGCCTATACAAGATAACTTGGAGACTATTTTAGGAAAAGATAATGTTTATTTGGATGAATATGTTGCAAGAGGAAAGATTCAAATCGAAGCTCTTACCTATATCCGTGGTCGTTCTATTAATAACGCATTTATTGTTATTGACGAGGCTCAAAACTTAACCGCACATGAGGTTAAAACTATACTTACTCGTGTTGGAGAAGGAACAAAAATTGTTCTTACAGGAGATATTGAACAGATTGATAATATCTATACAAATGAAACCTCAAATGGTTTAACTTATGCTGTTGAAAAATTTAAGTCTCATGACATTTCAGGACATATAACTTTCTTAAAAGGTGAAAGATCTCGCCTTGCAACGATTGCTTCAAAAATTCTTTAGTTTGATTAAAAAAGATTCTATTTATTTCCTTGACAAATTTATACTTCCGTGTTATAATTACATTACTACTTTGGAGAATAAATGAACTGGTTAGAAGAGTCTGTAAAAAGATCAAAAAAACTAAAGGATCATTATATGTTAGGTGACGTAAACATCTATATCAAAGACCAACTACCTCAAGAGATTGATGTAGATTTTGTTATTCGTTATGTTGCTAAACATCTTCCTAACCATGTTTTATCAAATATTGATATAATCTATATTGGACAATTTCAAGATCTTATTGATCGAGATATTAATGCTCTATGGCAAAATGGAGCAATTTATATTACAAACAAACAAGATTCTGAAATGGATATGATCGATGATCTAATCCATGAAATTGCTCATTCAAATGAAAAGCAATTTGAACAAATAATCTATGAAGATGGAAAGCTTGAAAGAGAATTCCTTTACAGAAGAAAGAAATTAGCTTTTATTTTGAAAGATCAAGGTTTCGGCACACCAACAGGTTTTATTTACAATATTGATTATGATAAAGACATTGATGATTTTCTTTATGAAAAAGTTACCTATGATGTTTTGTGGCAATTGATTCCTGGGATCTTTCCTTCACCTTATGCTGTTACCTCGTTAAGAGAGTATTGGGCAAAAGGTTTTGAACAGTTCTATATGGGCAAACGCGAAGAATTAAAAGAAACTTCACCAGTTTTGTTCTCCAAGTTAATGCAATTACATGACTTGGAGGATTAAATGCATATATCATATTCAGAACTTAAAACGTGGTCCGAGTGTGCTTGGAAACACAAACTAATCTATTTAGATAAAATAAAGAAATTCGTTGGAAACGAATACACAGCCTTTGGAAGATCTCTTCATCTTTTGTGCGAACATGCAATTGAAGATAAGATCCAAGAAGAAGATTACGATGACTTTTGGGATTTTACGTTTGAAAAAGAGATTGAAGAACTTTTAAAACAAGATGTTGAGTTGGAACAAAATGTTGTAACAATAATGTCTGATCAAGCAAAGAAAATTGCTCCTCAAATAATTCCTGAGGTAATCAAAACATTCAAAAATTATGAAGTGTTTTCTGTTGAGGAAAAACTATACATTGACATTCCTGAACTAGAAGAATGTAAGTTTAAAGGTTTTATTGATTTGGTATTAAAAACAGATGATGGAAAATACCACATCATTGATTGGAAGACATGCTCTTGGGGTTGGGATGCTCAAAAAAGAACAGACAAATATATTACCTATCAATTGACCCTTTATAAAAAGTTTTTTTGCTTAAAGCATAACATTGAACCAAAATTAGTTGAGACTCACTTTGCTTTATTAAAAAGAACAGCAAAGAAAGATAATGTTGAAATCTTTCGTGTGACTTCAGGACCTCGCAAGATTCAAAATGCAACAGATCTTCTGGTAAAGGGTGTAAAGTCTATTTTTAACAAAGCTCACTTCAAGAATAGAGGGTCTTGTTCTCTTTGCGAATTTAGAAACACCGAACACTGCCCAAGATAAAATAAATTTTTTTTTATTTTTTTTTAAAAAAAGTTTGACAACCTCGAAATTATGTGTTATAATACAAATAAAAAGAGGTGACAATTGTCAAAAATAAAAATATTAACACTTTCCGACCATCCTCTATCACCTTCCGGCGTTGGAACTCAAACAAAATACTTTTGTGAGAGTCTACTCAAAACTGGAAGGTATTCTATTATAAGTTTGGGTGGCGCAATAAAACATCATGATTATACACCAAAATTGGTTGATCCTTATGGTCAAGATTGGAAAATAATTCCCGTTGACGGATACGGGACGCAAGAAATGATCCGTTCAATAATTAAGACTGAAAGAATTGAATTACTTTGGTTTATGACTGATCCCCGCTTTTGGGGTTGGTTATGGGAGATTGAAAATGAAATTAGACCACTTTGTCCGATGGTTTATCACCATGTTTGGGATAACTTTCCTGCACCTTATTTTAATAGGGACTTTTACTTATCTAACGATCACATTGTCACTATTTCTAAAGTTACTGATGAAATTGTTAGAACTGTAGCACCGGAAGTTCCTTGCACATATTTACCTCATTCGGTAAATTCAGATATCTTTAAACCTTTGTCTGATCTTCAAATTAAAGAGATTCGCGAAAGATCTCTGCAAGAAGAAGATCGGGAAAAGGTTATTTTCTTTTGGAATAACAGAAATGCTAGAAGAAAACAATCTGGAACTCTTGTATGGTGGTTTAAAGAATGGCTTGATAAAGAAAATCTTCATGATAAAGCTGCATTAATAATGCATACAGAACCAAAAGATCCACACGGACAAGACCTAGAACATATTATAGAGCATTTAGGTCTTAAAGATAGACAAATTATGTTATCAACCAAAAAACTTCCTCCTGAACAATTGGCACAACTTTACAACATGGTTGATTGTACAATTAATATATCAGATGCTGAGGGTTTTGGTTTAGCCACACTGGAATCGCTTTCCTGTGGAACTCCAATAATTGCCACAATGACCGGTGGTCTTCAAGAACAGGTCACGGATGGAGATGATGAATTTGGAATTGGTATATTCCCAACATCTAAATCTATTATAGGGTCTCAACAAGTTCCTTATATTTATGAAGACAGAATAGACAAAGCACAGTTCCATTCTGCTCTTTCAAAGATTTATAAAATGGGCAAAGAAGGAAGAAGGCAACTTGGAACACTTGGCAGAGAATATGTTGAAGAAAATTACAATTTTTCTGAACTGCAACAAAAATGGGTTGAGATAATTGATAAAGTTATGAAACAAAAAGGAAATTATAATGGAATTAGATTTAAGGAGGTCGCATAATGAAAAAGAAAATATTTGTTAGAGGCCCTGTATTATCACAATCAGGTTACGGAGAACAGTCTAGGTTTGCTTTAAGAGCATTAAGAAGTCGAGAGGATTTGTTCGACATTTATATCCAACCTATTGCCTGGGGTAAAACCGGATGGATTTGGGAAGATAACGAAATGAGAAAATGGATAGATGAAAGAATTGTACAAACACAAATTCTTTTACAACAAAAACAATTACAACCTGACATTTCTCTACAGATTACAATACCAAATGAGTTTCAAAAGATGTGTCCTGTAAATATAGGATATACAGCTGGAATTGAAACTAACAAGTGCTCACCACAGTGGTTACCAAAATGTAATGAAATGGATAAAGTTTTAGTTGTATCAAATCATGCTAAGGTTTCTTTGATTGATACTGTTGCTCAAGCAACCAACAATCAAACTGGTGAGACATTTCCTTACAAATGCGAAACTCCTGTTGAAGTTGTTTGGGAGAATACCCAAAGACATGAACCTGAAGAAATCCCAGGTTTTAATTTAGACTTTGATAAAAACTTCCTTCTTGTGTCTCAACTTGGACCAAGAAAAAACTTTGAAAACACAATCACTTGGTTTGTTGAAGAGTTTATTGACCAAGAAATTGGTTTGGTTGTTAAGACCAATTTCAAAGGAAATTCAATTATGGACTTTACACAAGTTGAAAAGCACCTTAAATCCCTTCTTGGACGCTACGAGAATCGCAAATGCAAGGTTTATTTGCTCCACGGGGACCTTACCCCTGGGCAAATGACTAGCCTCTATTGTAACCCCAAAATTAGCGCTTTAATTAACATTGCTCATGGTGAAGGGTTTGGGCTTCCAATCTATGAAGCTGCTCGAGAAGGATTGCCTATTATTGCATGTGGTTGGTCTGGTCAAATGGATATTTTAAATCACGGTGGCAAGGATTATTTTACCTCTGTTGAATATACTCTTCGACCTGTACAACAGCAAGCGCATTGGAAAGGTGTTATTGAACCTGAACAAATGTGGGCATTTGCTGATCAAGGATCTTACAAAATGTCGTTAAGATATCTTGCAAAGAATCTTGACAAAGCGAGAGAACAATCAAAAGAATTGCAAGGCTTAGTTCTTGACAAGTTTTCTGATGAGAAGTTGTTTGAATTGTTTTGCGATTCAATTTACAGTCCTTCAAAAGAAGAATTAGAATGGTTAAACGATATTGAAGAAATGGTGATTATTTAATGAAAAAATTATTATTCATTTCAGATTTTTTTAGTAATCAGATTGTTGGCGGAACTGAGAAAAACGACAATGTTTTGATTAATTATTTAAAACAACACTTCGACTTAGCATATATTAATTGTAAAAAATTGACAGAAAGCATAGTCAACGCTCATGATTTGATAATAGTATCAAATTTTGTGCAATTGAGTGATGGAATGAAAGAGCTGATATCTACAAAAAAATACATTATTTATGAACATGATCACAAATATGTAAACACTAGAGACCCTTCAGTGTTTAGCAACTTTATTATCCCTAAAGAGAAAATAGTAAATAAGTTTTTCTATAAAAGGGCTTATAAGGTTATTACTTTGAGTAAAATTTGTCAAAAAATATTAATAGAAAATTTAAATTTAAACAATGTTATCAATATTGGTACAAGTCTTTGGTCTAATGATGATTTGAATAAAATAGAAGAAATATTTCATAAAGAGGACAATACAACTCACAGAATTTCTATTTTAAAAAGTGGTAATCCGATCAAAGGTTTTTCAGATTCAATCAAATTATGTGAAAAAAATAATTTAAAACCGAACATCATAAAAACAACAAAACAAGAAGAAATATGGAAACAACTTTCCCAATCAGAAACGTTTCTTTTTGTTCCAAAAGTTTTAGAAACATTTTCTAGAATCACTTGTGAAGCAAAAATGCTAGGCTGTAAAGTTATGACTAAAAAAAGCAAAATAGGTTTTTTAAGTGAAGAATTACAACTAGAAGGCAAAGAATTAATATCTGAAATTAGAAGAAGAGTAGAAATTGCAAAAGAAACGTTTTTGCAGATTTTACTAGAACTTTCTGAAGACAAAAAAGTTATTTGTTTTATTGGAAAATTTGATGAAATTTATGACGAAGAAGGAAAAGCCAGAGCATTAGAAGAAACAGGTTATAGAGTCTTAAGATTTGAAGAAAATAGGTTATTGAACAAAGAGCTAGTATTAAGAACAAACCCAGACTTTCTGTTCTACACAAAATTGAGAATCAAAGAAAAAGAAAAACTTCTAATTCAATGTAAAGAAAAAAATATCACCACTGTTTGTTGGGTGCCTGACTTGTATTTTGGTCTAGAAAGAGAAAAGGAGCTATCATCAGATCCTATCTTTAAATCAGACTATGTCTTGACACCAGATGGAGGTAATGAAGAAAATTTCAAAAAATTGAATATTAATCACCATTGTGTTAGACAAGGAATAAGCAAAGAATATCTTTCTAAAGATATAGAAGAGAAAGACATAGACATTCTATTTGTAGGAACTTTACAAAAGTGCCATTTACCATATAGAAAAAATTTATTAGACTTTTTGAAAAAAACTTATTCTAATAAATTTCAATGGTTTGGAAACACAGGAGACAGGGAACTAAGAAACGATAGTTTGGCTAAAGTTTACAAAAGATCTAAAATAGTTATTGGTGAATGTGTCGAATCTGACAATTATTGGTCTAATAGAATTTATGAAGCATTAGGTAGAAATTCCTTCTTGATTCATCCTTATGTGAAAGGGATAGAAAAAGAGTTTAATGTTGAAAAAGAGTTAATAACTTTTGAGAGAAACAATTTCGAAGATTTAAAAAATAAAATTGACTACTACCTAGAAAATGAAAAAGAGAGAAACTTTATTTCTTCTAATGGGTACAAAAAAGTATCAGAAAATGATTTATTATTGAATCGTTCAAACACAATAAAGGAATTATTATCATGATAATAGGAACAGTAGCATTGTCTACAAACCAAGGATTAGGATATCTTGTTAGAGATTTTTACAGGAATGGCTTGATTCAAAAGGTATTGATACAATCTCATGCAGATAAAAAAAACAATCCTGACTGGTTTAATAAAGAAGTAATTGATCTAGATGTCTGTGCTGATTGGCCATATTCCAAAACTATTTCAAAAGAAAATTTAATTAAAATAACGTCATTTTTAAAAGAAATAAACATTTTATTATTATTTGAAACACCTTTTTATCTAGATATTTTTAAATTAGCCAAATCTGTCGGTGTTAAGACAATTTTATTTCCCATGTATGAAATTACACCGTTTCCCATGTATCCAGATGCATTTATCACAACATCAGATTTAGACCATCAATACTATACAAAACTTTATCCTAAAATAAAGTCATATAGAATCAACATTCCAGTGCCTTCTGAGATTAAATGGAATAAAAGAAAAACGGCAAAAACTTTTATTCATAATTCTGGAAACGGAGGAACATATGGTAGAAACGGAACAAGTGAACTAATAGAGTCTATGGAATATGTGAAAAGTCCAATAAAATTAATAGTCAGAAGCCAAAAACCTATTGAAATTCCAAAAGACAGTAGAATTGAAGTAATTAACAAAAGTGTAAAATTTGAAGATTTGTGGTCTTCTGGAGATGTCTTTATCTTTCCAGAAAAATTTAATGGACTATCTTTACCTATTCAAGAAGCTTATGCAAGTGGATTAGCTGTTATGTGTGGAGATAGATTTCCTATGAATCAGTGGCTCCCTAAAGAGATTCTAATACCAGTTGAAAATTATGAAACCAAAAACATCACAAACGTTAAGTTTAAATCTGCAATATTTTGCAAAAAAAATATTGCAAAAACTATAGATATATGGTACAATAAAGAAATAGAGGAAATCTCTATTAAAGGAAAAAAATGGTACGAAGAAAACAATTGGTCTACTCTCAAACAAAAGTACTTAAATATTTTTCAAGAGGTTATTAATGGGTAGTAAAGACAACAACGATAGAATTGAATTGAAAAAGATAATAGAAATCTGTAATGAATTCAACATTTCAATAGATTCAATTTTAGAAGTGGGTTCTATGACTGGAGATGATTCAAAATACCTATCAGAATTGCTAAATGTAGAAGCAGATTGTGTCTATATACTAGAGCCACATCCAGCTCATTTCAAAAGAATAATGAAGAAATATCCACAATTTAATGTATTTAACTTAGCTGCTTGGAAAGAAGACGGAGAAATGATTTTTCATGCTGGGAAAGATATTGATGATGGAAGATCTTCGGTATTAGAGAGAGAGTATAAAAAGGATTCTTTTCTTAAAGTAAAAGTAAGAGTGATTAAAATTGGCAATTTTATACAAGAAAATATTTCAAAACAAAATATTTGTTGCAAAATAGATGTAGAAGGAGCAGCTTACGAAGTACTTTCTGGTTTTGAAGATAAGTTGGAAAAGATAAAATTATTACAAATAGAAACAGAACAGAAAGAAATTTGGAAAAATCAAAAAACACATAAAGACGTAGAAGCATTCTTGCTAGAGAAGGGTTTTGAAAAACTTTGGGAAACAAAACTAGGTGCTACACAAATTGATTCAATCTGGAGAAAAAATGAAAATAAGTTTAATTAAATCTTCATCAAATAACTTAAACCCATGGGTTCCTGAGTTAGAAAAACAAGGAATAGAAGTTCTTGTAAATAAAGTAGACAATGATTGTGATTTTATTGTTTTAGCCACAAATTCACAACTGTCTAGATTAGAAGATTTTCACAAAAAATACCCAAATATAAGAATCATCTGCTATGCTTGGGACCTTTACGAATGGATCTGGAAACATCCAAGAGGATATGATTGGAAAGGTTTTGGCGAATATCTAAAGAAAAGTGTAGAAATTTGGGTTCCGTCTGAAGAAGTTGCACTACGAGTAGAAGAATACTTTGGAGTTGGAGATAAATGCCAAACAATACATACGTTTGCAAGATTCTTTTCTGCAAGTGAGGATGATATCAAAGACAATAGATATATATACAACCCTTTAAGAGACATACCAGATAGAAACAATGGGTGGTTAAAAAAGGTGTGTTCGAAGTACAATCTTCCTTTGCACGAAAGCAGACACAGATTATCAGAAGATGAATTTCAGAAAAAAATTCTAGAATGTTCCTTTATGGTTTGCGAATATTACGAAGCTTCAACAGGTGGACTAACTCTTTTAGAGGGTTTTTATCATGGAAAACCCTGTATAGTCAGTGACTCTAAGTACATGGGAGCAAAAGAATACTTAAAAGAACAAGCAATATATTTCAAACACGATAGTTACGAAGATTTTGAAAAAACTGTTTTAGAAACTTGGAACAATACACCAAAACTAAAATTAGAAAACACAAGAGAATTTTTCAATGATTTAACAATAGAAAAAATGGTAGAAAAAATGATAGAAAGAATGGAGAAATTAAATGAACAATAAACCAAAAATACTAGGAAATAATGTAAAAATACATCCAAGTGTCAAATTTGGCATAAATGTTATTATTTACGATAATGTTGAGATAGGAGAGCAAACAATAATATCGCATAACTGTATTATCGGAGACTCAGATATTAAACTTTACAAATCTAAAAACCACCAATCAAAAAAAACAATTATAGGAAAAAATTCCTTTATAAGGCCCTACACAATGATTTCTGAAGATGTACAAATTGGTGACAATTTTCAATGTGGCGATAAGGTAATGATGCGTAAGAACACAAGAATAGGGAATGACTGCTCCATTGGAACAATGTGTGATTTACAAGGTAACATAGTGATCGGAAATAATGTGAGATTTCATTCAAATGTACATATCGGAATGAAAACAGTTATCAAAAACAATGTCTGGATTTATCCATATGTTGTTGTAACAAATGACCCAAATCCACCTAAAGGAGAACTATTATCTACAACAATAGAATCTTACTCGCAAATAGCAAGCAATTCAGTTTTAATGCCTGGTATCACTATCGGTGAGTCTTCTTTTGTTGGAGCTAATTCTTTAGTAGTTAAAAGTGTAGAAAAAGAAACCTTGGTTTACGGCTCACCAGCCAAGTCTATTTGTAGTGTTAGAGAGGTTAAAGATATTCATGGTAATTCATACTTGCCATGGCAAGAATTTATAGGAGAAAATAAATGAGAAATATAAAAAACTGTAATGTATGTGTTATAGGTGGAGCTGGCTTTCTTGGCTCTCATCTAGTTGATCATCTAATAGATGATCGAGAATGTAAAGTGTTAGTTCTTGATAATCTAATCACAGGATTGAAAAAGCATTTAAATGAAAAAGCTAAATTCCTATGGTTTGATATCAGAGATGATGAAAACGACTTAGCAAAAGTGTTTATTGACAACAAAATTGATTATGTATTCAATTATGCTGCTGAACCTTATATACCAGAATGCTTTGAAAGGCCAATGCATTTTTTTGATATTAATGCAACTTCTGTCTTGAGGGTCCTAAATGCATGTCAAAAAGCAGGAATCAAAGGAGTTTTACAAGTCTCATCAGCTGAGATATATGGTGATATGACCGGTAAAATTACTGAAGAAGATCCTATCGTACCTCACTCTACTTATGGAGTTTCAAAAGTAGCTGCTGACGGACTAGTACAAGTTCGCTGGAGAGAAGCGGGCGTACCTGCAATTGCTATGAGACAATTTAACTGTGTTGGTGAAAGGGAAACACATCCTTATGTAATACCAGAAATTATTAGTCAATTAAATCAAAGTAACAAAATAAAACTTGGAAATAATTCCTTCAGAGACTTTCAATACTCTCGCGACGCAGTAACAATGGCTGTTGAACTCCTAGAAAAAGGAGATTTTGGAGAAGTATACAATATGGGCTCTGAAGGTGGAATCAAGATTTATGAATTAGCAAAATTAATAGGTGAGCTGATGGGGCATGAAGAGGTAATTATCGAAGTCGATCAAGAAAGAGTTAGGCCTTGGGAGATATGGCATCTCCAATCTGATAACACTAAGTTATATAAAGCAATTGGTAAGAGAGAGACTACTTCATTACGAGATGCTTTAAAGAAGACTATTGAATACTATAGAGCTAATAATAACAAGTGGGACTGGTAATGTCTAAAATTAATAATGAAAACTTTTGGCATAATCGTTTAGCTTATGCTAAAAGTCTAGCTAAAAATGATGAGATGATACACTTTTCTGTTTTTAAAGTATCAAAAGAGTATTGGGATAAAATTCAAAAAAGTCATGAAAAAGTAATACTTGAGAACATTGATATTGATGGAGATAAGATTCTGGATATTGGCTGCGCTTTCGGTAGAGACTACATTAAAAATATGAAAAACTATGTTGGAATTGATTTTTCAAAAGATTTTATAAACGAAGCAAAAAGAAGATTTCCTGATAAAGAATTTGTTGTGACCAAAATGGAAGACTTTGAAACAAAAGAAAAGTTTGATTGGGGAATTTTATCTAGTATCAAAAGAATGATAATAAGAGAAAATGGTCTTGAAGATTGGAATAAGAAAGAAGAACATTTAAAGAAAATATGTAAAAGAATTCTAGTTTTAGAATACACAGAAGCTGCTGAAGATGAGAACTATGTAGCAACAGAAATTATTGAAGGATATCATGATATATAAGAAATTAGAAGAACAATATGCTAAATACATTGGCACTAAAAATTGCGTAGCAGTGAACACAGGAACTGCTGCTTTACATGTAACTTTAGAAGCTCTACAGTTACCAGAAGGCTCTAAAGTTATAGTACCTGATTTTACAATGTACGCTTCTGGCCTAGCAGTATATTATGCAAGACTTGAACCTGTGTTTGTTGATTGCGATGAAAATCTTTTAATTGATCTTGATCAAGTAGAACAATTGATTGATGAAAAAACAAAAGTATTGATGGTTACACACATTTATGGAAGAGTGGTAGACATGACTCGTGTTATGAAAATAGCAAAAAAACATAACTTAAGAGTAATAGAAGATGCTTGCGAAGCTCAAGGAGCTATTCAAAATGGCAAAATGATAGGGTCTTTTGATATTGGATGCTTTTCATTTTATAGAAACAAAATAATACGTGGCGAAGAAGGCGGTGCGATAACTACCAATGACACTGAATTATCTGAAAAGATAGCTGACATGAAAAGTATGGCCTTTGGAGATACACATAATTACTATCATAAAACTATTGGATTTAATTATAGAATTACAGATTTACAATCTGAGTTAATTTTAAACTCTTTAAGCAATGTTGAAGAAAATCTGTCAATACGAAAAGAAATAACAGATAAGTTCAACACTTTGTTTCCCCAAAAATATAAGATGCCAAATAATAGAGAAGTAGTGTGGGTTTATGACATGATACACCCAAATGCAGATAAAGTGGTCAAGAAGCTGAAATCAATAGGGATAAACGCAAGACATTCCTTTAAGCCAATGTCCATGATGCCTCTTTTTAAAAAACAAAAAGTAGGGCCTGTTTCTTTAAAAAAATCAAAAGAAGTTTTTTATTTGCACATTGATACAAAGTGGACAGAAAAAGATATTAAAGAAGTTTATAATGCTACAATTAATGTTTTGGAGAATACATGAAAATAAAGATAGGTTTAGTAGGAAATGGGTTTGTTGGTAACGCTATCAACGAAGGAATGAAAGATTTTTACGATATTCAAATTTATGACATTGACAGTAGCAAGTGTTATAATACACTAGATGAAGTATCAAAAAATAATATCATCTTTATTTGTGTTCCAACTCCAATTGATCAAGATGGAAAATTTGTTTTAGACTTTTTGGAAACAGCCATAGAGAAATTATCAAATAACAAGATTTTGATCATAAAGTCTACAATAACACCAGCAGCTGCTGATAAGCTAGTAAAAATGTTTCCAAATCAAAATTTAGTATTTAATCCAGAATTCTTAACAGAAAGAACAGCAGTTAAAGATTTTAAAAACCAAAAAAGAATAGTCCTAGGAGGTGCCAAAGTGCCTATGGATAAAGTAGAAGAAATGTATAGAAAAGTATTTCCAAAAGTTAAGATAATAAAAACAGACTACAAAACAGCTTGTTTTATCAAATACTTTTGTAACTGTTTTTTTGCTGCAAAAGTTTCTTTAATGAATGAGTTTTACCAAATAGCCGAAGCTGAAGGTGCTAATTGGAATGTAGCTTTAGACGGACTGTTATCCTCGGAGTGGGTAAACCCAATGCATACACAAGTTCCTGGTCCTGATGGTGATTATGGTTTTGGAGGAAAATGCTTTCCCAAAGATATCAATGCTTTTATTGATTATGCTGAAAATCTAGATATCGATGCACTAGGATTGAAAGCTGCATGGAATAAAAATCTTGAGATAAGAAAGAATAAAAACTGGCTTCAAATTGATGGAGCTGTAATTACAAAGGAGAAAAAATGAAATTATCTGATCAAGCACTTGGAGCTATTATGATGGCTCTTCAAAAAGCTCTAACTGAGCAAACGGACATTGTTCCTGTTCTCAAATCTTTCGAACTGGATCTTATGGACAACGGAGAACTTCTTGTTAAGAACCCTCCAGTTGTCAAAACAAATGTAAACGTTGGCGTTAAAGATGCCTAGATACGTCTACAGATGTTCTAAATGCGAGGGAGAGTTCCAAGTTCATCATGGTATGAATGAGAAGCAAGACAAATGTGAACTATGTTATTCTCATGTCTCCGAGCTTGAACGCATCCCTCAATTAACTTCTATCTCCAAGCCTCCGTCGGAAGAGGGAAAGAGAGTTAAGGAAGCTATTGAGGACAACAAGAAAATCTTTAAAGAACTATATAACGAAGCGAGGAATCAAACTTATGATGATTGATGCTGCATTGGGAATTGCCCTATTAATAAGCTTAGGAAGCAATTTAATAGCCTTTTATTACATTCGGGACCTACTAGGTAGGCTTGGCTGGTTAACGCAAAATTTGGCTAATTTAAGCGAATTAATAAGGGGTTTTCAAGAACACATAAGAGGAGTTTATGAATTAGAAAAGTTTTATGGAGATGATGATGTAAAATTACTAGTTCAACACACGAATGATTTGATAGAGGTCATGGATGATTATTTGGAAGTCGGTCTTGATTCTGAATTAATCGAGGAAGATTTAACAGAGGACATAACAAATGACACAAAGACGAAGAAAGACAGAGAACAAAAAGATGTACTTTACTCAGACTCACGAGGACGCGATTCTGAAGTATTGCGATCCGGCTACAACATACCTGGAGAAATGTAATTTATATGAAAATTTAATCCAACCAGCTTTTAATGAAATGGTTGATAAGATAGTTTTTACTTATAGATTCACAACACTCCCTAACATTGAAGAATTAAGAGATGACTGCAAAGTATGGCTAACTACCATCTTAGCAAAATACGATCCAAATCGTGGATCAAAAGCATTTTCTTATTTTTCAGTAATAACCAAAAACTGGTTTATTGCACAAGTAAAAAAGAATTCTAAAAGAGCTAAACGAGAAGTAGATTACGAATCAGCTGATGCTGAATTGCAAAAATCCAGAATGACATCAGAAATAACATACATTCAAGATGAAATTGAAAAAGAATTTTGGGAAAATCTAAATAAAGAAATTGATTCTTGGGATTCAAAAAGCATGAATGAGAATGAAAAAAAAGTTTTAGATGCAATAAAAATATTAATAAATTCAGTTAACGAAATTGATATTTTAAACAAAAAAGCTGTTTATCTTTATCTTCGAGAGCTAACAGGATTTTCAACAAAACAAATTGTTTCTCAATTAAATAAACTAAGAAAGAGATACAAAATGTTTAAAGATAACTGGGACGAAGGTAAAATTTAGTAAAGACTAATTATTGTATGTCAAAAAAACTAGATGAAATAATACAAAAAACACTTGCCAACATAGAGGAAGATCGTTTGGTTACTCGAGATTTACTCGAGGATGCTATGGAATATCTTGCAAAAGATGAACATCGTCATAGAGAAATTGGTCTTACTTTAGCTAAGTATGTTGAAACCCTTCAACGTTCAAATGAACAAATGGTGAAGGTTGCTTCTCTTATTCAAAAAGAAGAAAAGAAAGAGGATGGGATCTCGAAAGAAGAGATGGATAATTTATTCTCTGCGATTGCGGAGAAAGATTAATGGCTAAAACTTTTGATAGAATATCTACTTTTCTAGCCAAACCTAGAACAAGAGTAAAACACTCTAATGATAGAATTATAGAGTTAGAAACTAAAAAAGAACTTAATAAATTCTTAGGAAAGACACAATTTACAGCTAGAGTTGTTGGTTTACCTAGAATAGACGAAGGAGCTGTATTCACATTGGCTAGTTCTGCTAATGATGATTTAAATGAAAACATTGTTTATGTTAGACTAGACGAAATAGAAGATTATTTTTTACCTGATCCTTCTACTACAAAATTAGACGGAGCACAACAACTTATAGATTTAATCTTAGCGCACCCTGTAGCTGTTATAGGACCAAATGTTACTGGTATCAAACTAGGCAGCTTAGTTGTTTGTGAATTTGATGAAAACCCTGGTAACCTAGGTAAACAAAGAGGATTAAAAGTAGTCGGATCTCTAGCTACATCTGACCAAGAAGAATATGCTGATTTGATAATGAAAAAATTATTAGCTTCTGAGCTAACTGCTGCACAATTAGCTATGGAGAATGGTGGGTACCAACAACAATCTACAGTAGAAAATCCCAGTACTGAAGATTTTGTAGGACGTTATTCCCAAGCTTCAACAACAATTAAAAGATTTCTTGACGACCTTGTTGTAATCATTAAAAACAATAATAGGAAAGATTTATTACCAATTAAAGTTGGATCTTTGTTTAGATCATTGGGAGATCAAGCTACAATAATGTGGGAAAATGTTGTTGAAGGAAAACAAGCAGCCAAAATGGGTTGGTTTGATACAACGTATAAACCGAATAAATCATATGCTTCTTATGTAGCAACTGCTACAATAGGAACAAATTATGGATTTTACGGTACTGAGACAAAGAAAGGTGGTTATATGAGAAAATATATGCAGTATGAAGCCAAATTAGTATTACAAGATGGAATTGATAAAAAAATAACTAAAACCGATGGAGTAAAGAAAATAACTGAGATATATGAAAAATATTTTAAAAATTATCAAATTGTCCCATCTAGACACAATCTTGGAGAAGCTGTAGATATCAAAACATCTAATGGCTCAAGAGCCGATATTCCTGCTAACGAATACACAACTCAACAAAAAGAAGATTTAAAAAAGTTTGCAAAACAATCAAAATATTGTACATTTGCAAATATTGAAAGTTTAGATAAAAGAGGGGAGCATTTACACTGTAATGCTAAAAAAGAAGAAGGAGGTAGCCATGGCTCGGATATATAATAAAACAGAAGAGTTTTTTAAAAAAGAAGTCGCAGAAGGAACACAAAGACCTGGAATTCTTCATAATGCTTTTAAGGAAAAGATGCCTACATTTGAAAAAGCAGGTTGCGAGTTTGTCTATCCAGATGTCAATTATGCAGTTGATGGTGGTGGAGATACAAAGATAAATGCTAATATTGTAATAGGTAGAGATAGGCCATCTCACTTAATGTCAGGATACGGAAAGATTGCCGGCCCTCCATGTGCTTCAATTGATCTTGTTGCCGGAAGAATGTCTGGAGCTAATAGGAAAAAAGGAGCAGTTAAGAAATATCTAGATGTGATAGATAGAGATACTGTTGTTGGAAATAATTTTGCCCTAGATGCTTCAAGGATCTATATTTCTCAAAAATGTGACATTGACCATTACTTTGGACTACCAGAAGGAAAATTTGGAAGACCAAAGGGTGAAGCTGGAATTGGTATTAAATCTGATCATGTAAGAATGATTGGAAGAAATTCAGTCAAAATATTTGCAGGAGGATCACAGTTCGAAAACCTAGGTTTAAAAGGAGAACTTGATTCAAATGGAGATAAATTAATTGACCCAAGAATTGAATTCATAACAGGAGACGGACAAGATTTACAACCAATTGTTCGAGGCAATAACTTGGTATTCTTACTAGATGAGATTTTGAATCAACTATCTTCTTTACAACAAGCTTTTCTTTTGCAAAATAAAAATATGGCAAAACTAAAAACTGTTTTATCAACACATTTTCATGTTGGAGGTGGTGCTGGAGTTGTGGTTGTTGGACCTGATCCGATTTTAGCTACAGCAGCTTTGTCTGATGTTCCAAAAGATCTTTTAAAAATAACAGATAATATAACAAAATCTTTGAATTTTGAAATTTTAAAATTAAATTATCTTGGAATCGGAGATCCTGATAATCCAACATTAAGGTTGAAAACAAGAAAAAACATACTTAGCAGAACAGTACATTCATCATAAGGAAAAACAATGGCAGAACAAGGATTACCATTAACAACTACGGTCACTCAGGTGGTTACAGCTTTGGAACAATATGTAGACATTGGAAAAAACTCTGGCAGCCCAGATGATTTTATTAGAATTTATATTAAACCTCGTCAAGGTACTAGTTCACAAAATCACTTTTCTGATCAAGACGGTGATGGCTTAATAGATGGTTTAGATGGAGCTCCAACGGGCTACGATGATACGCCACTTTATGTTAAGATAAGGTTTGTAAAGAGAGGAAGAAATGAAATAAAAATAGAACATTTTTATGAATCAACAGACTTTACGTATAATACTTTAGTTATTGTAGTAAAATTTGATGGTGGAACTTCCGGAACTAATTATTCTCAATTAATGAGAAGAATAGAAGACTATTCAGCAGCTGAGTTTGTAAACGGAGGACAAAATTTCTATTTTCATTGTACAATATTTGGAAACAATCAATCTTTATTACCTTATAATAATAGTGTTGGAAATGGTAATCCAATGTTTGAAAATGATTTTCAAATTAAAACCTATGAAATAACAGAAGAGTTAACAACAACAACTGTGGACGATTCTTATTATACAGCAGAGGCAAACACCCAATCGTACACAGAGCCTGTTATCTCTTATTCTATAGAAGATCCGGATGGTGTTTCATCAACATTCGCAGATCTTCAAAAAGATATTTGTATCAAAGAACCAGTTGTTGATGAATTTGGATTAAATCAAAATCCTGATCTCAAAAGAATTTGCCCAACTTGTATCCCTAATCCAGACTTTATTCCTCCTGATTGGAGATATGAAACAATTTGGTTGAATGAGAAGACATGTAATTGGACTGTTCGAGTAAGATCAGAAGAACTTTTTTCTGAAGTAGCAAATAATCCACAATTAAGAGAAAAATATGTAAGAAAAGGAATAGTAGATATTTTAGGATATTTGAACAAACAGATCATCGACCAAGATATATGCTGGAATCCTCCGGAAAACGCATCAGAATCTTGTGCCCAAAGACTACCTCAATCAATTATCAATCAATACCTTGAAATCTATCAAGTTCCAACAGGAAATGGTGATGGTTCAACTTTCACTGTTTATCGTATGAATCCTTCGATTTATGACAATTACCAAATCAGAAACCCAATAGCTTTAGAATTGTTCGGAATGGCGGGAAGAATAAACCCTTCTTCTACTTCATCTGAAGGTGTTCCTTCGGATAATGCTAAAGCTCATATTGAGATCGTTGTTCCTGCTAATTTGATTAACTTAATACCTCAAGATTATCTCGCAGAAGAATCAGAAGACCAACAGCAAGAGTTAGAAAGTGTTGAAGAAGTAACTTTCAGGGGCCCTACAATTAAAAGAACATTTAAAAAAACGTTGCCAAAGTTATTCAAAACGTATTCTGAATATCAATCATTTTACAAGAAAACAGAAGGCGGACATTTGAGGATTGGTACTGACTTTGATCAAGAAACACCAGATACAAAGTTGTATTATTTTATTAAGTACGAAAAGCAATTTAAACAATTTTATTCTGATTTAAAAAACCTCTTAGGAGAAAATAATTATAAACTTTACTCAGATGAATATGGCTCAAGCGCTTCTTACAAATCAAACTCAAAGTACAGTGGTGGACTCACACAAAAACTAGCTGGTTCTGGTGTAAAATATCGAGAAGCTGTTGAGGTAAAGATAATATTTGATAAAAGTGATGAGTCTAATCCATTCAAAATAAGATCAGTAAAAGCGAAGTACGCTGGTTGCCCGTTTTACAGATGTGGTGTTGGTTTGAATGCATTTAAAGAAAAATATAACAATAGACCAACTCTCATGGCTTATGTTTCCAAAGCAAATGAAATGATGAGGGACATTGATAATTCCAGACAACTACCAGCTTGGAAAGATTTTGGAGTTAAATATACTTCACCGGAATTAACCTTTGTTTCCGGAGACCCTGATGGTAATCCAGACGCAGACAGTTGTTTGGATCAAAACGAAAGTACTTTTAATGATCTCGTACTAGGAGCTGAATTATCTTTTTCAAAAGCCGTAGAATACGCTTTCAATTCATTAAACTGTAGAGATTTTGAAAATTATGATAAAGATGAATACAAGAAGATTATGGGAGGACTAAAAAATGGTTCTTTATCACCTGCTATAAACATTTATGCTCAAGAAGAACTAGAAGCTTACAACAAAGCCTTACAAATACAAAAAGATTATTGGAAGTTAGCTACTGAGGCAACTTCTCCTATTGCTAAGTTTTATAAATCATTAACAAATGAACAAACGAGAGATAAAGGATTCTTTGAGAGATTAACTGGAAAAACAATAGAAGAAGCTGTTGCTAATTTAAAAAACAAAAGCTCTCGAGAAGAGTTTGTTGGAGAACTTATTGAGAAGATAAACCCTTGTAATTGGGAATCTTTAACTTTGGATATAATTAATTGTTTGTTAAAAGGACTAAACCCAGCTGAAGCTTTACAAACAGCAGTAAAAAGCTTGCTTAACTCTCAAGATCCTCAATCTTGGGAAAAAATATTTATTGGTCTAACACCTGAGCAACAACAAAAAATAAAAGAAGAAATACAAAACAATTTTGGAAATCTTCCAACACCTTGGGAATTTAAACAACAACAAGAGAAAAAAGGTGTTGTAAAAATAAACGATTATGAAGCCCAACGGCAACCTCCGCAAAATCCCGGAGACCTAACACAACAAGAAAACGCACAACTTCTTGATTCTTTACAAGATACTGATGATCAAATTTTGCAACTCGAAGAGCAAATAAGAGAAAATAACAATAAAATTAATTCTTACAGACCCATCATTGGAGATATGTTTATTATTAATTCAAAGCCAATAATAGGTGAATACACATCTGAAGATAAAGAAAATGAAAAATCAGAATTTATGTTTTTGAAAAGTATATCTGATAAAGATATTTTTCTATTATTTTACACAGAAGAGGAAATTCCAAATACGGTTATAAAATTTGATGAATTTTACAATTATTTAATTAATGAAGTTTCTATTTTAGAATCAGAAATACTCAACTACAATAATTCAATTTCTCAACTTAAAATACAAAAATCAAATACTACTAACGATGTAATTCAAGGACTAGAAGACGATAGGTTTAGAAATGACGTAAATGCTTACGAACAAGCTGTTCAAAGAGTTGCAAAGGTTCTTTTAGAATCTTACACACAAGCATTAATAAATTCTTTTTCAATTGAAGAATTAAGAGAGTTAATTGATAGCATTCCCGGATCTGAGATATTTGCCACAGTTGTTGCAACAGCATCTTGCCCTAATACATCATCAATAGACGAGTTTCTAGATGAGGTTGTTGGAGGAATAGAACTAAATCCATGTATGGGAAAAAATGCTTGGTATTTTCCTGATATTCCCACTTTACCTGGTTTTGCTTGGCTCGATGTGTTAAAGTTTATGTTAAATAAATTTATCGAAAAGATAGTGAAATCAATCTTCGCAATATTGACCAAATATCTTCTAAAGACATTGCAAAAGATTTTAGCAAGAGCTTGTGATTTATTATCAGGTGTTGGTAGAACCTTGTTAGGAAATGACGATACAGGCTTGTTAGACGCCATTGCTGACGCTTTCTGCGAAGGAGATAGATTTACTCCCTTTGGAGAAACTCAAGAGGATTTAGGAGCAATTTCGGACGCTACAACAACACTTCAAGATTTTGTTTATCGTTACAGCACGCAGAAGATAGATAAAGAACCTGTTGTAGATTGGGCAACAGCTGTAAGTCAAAACATCAATTCAAGTCAATTTTTGAACATATTTCTTGAAGGGGCTCCTCAAGGCTCTCCTTTGTTTGATTTAATCTGGGAAGCAACACAAGAAACCGAAATGTCTAATATTCTAAGAACTGAAGAAGACTTGGAAGAACTAATAAACTTGATAGGCAGTTATCTAGATGAAGACCAAAAAGCTACAATAATGGGCTTGTTGGAAAATCAATATGAAACATTTAATACATCAGAAGATGGCGATACAACTTATGCAGAGTTTTGTAAAAGATATTTATGCTTAGAAACAGACACTGGTTTTACTCCCGGTACTGATCCTGGTGTTGCCATTGGTTTTGATTTAGAAGATTTATTTGATTCATTTTTAAATGGACCCGATAGTGAATTTGAAGAAGAGTTTAGTAAAATATCACTAGATCCCGGTGGTGATCCTTTCTGTGATGATTTAAACGATCCAGACGACCCAATGGAAATAGAAGGGTCTTCATTGATGTCACAATTACCACCAGAACTTAAAGACTTTCAAAAAGAATTAGCTGACTCTGTATTTGCTGATTTAGAATCGGCATACATCTCAGATACAATTGAGGGAAGAAATTCGTTTTTTAATAATGTCTTGGCTGATCAAGATAATGTACCATTAGTTAGAGGAACTATTTCATCACATGAAGCAAGAGTTGAGAGAAAGATATTGTTCCCGAATGCAGCCAACACAGTTGAAGACCATCAAGACAAGTACGATGATGCAAAAAATTTTCTAAGAAGAATAATGCATTTATTTGATTTTAAAAATGAAGATGGTGGAGTTAGAACTAGTAAGGCTGATGGTGATTACCCAACACCAACAAACTTATTCCCATCGACCGTTGGAGCTTGGTTGAGAAAACAAAGTTCAAATTTTGTCTTTAACGCTGATTACAAAACAAGAATTTATCTAGAAGAAGAAACATCAAGAATAGTTTCTAAAAAAGAATGGAAAAGACTTGGATTTACCAGTAATAATATTGAATCTTTCAAAAGATTTAAACAAAAACCTGATTTAAGGTTATCTTATCGGGATAGAAATGGTGGAGATCACTTTACTTGGGGATTTGACTTAAATTACAATTCAGTATATCTGGAAGAAAGAAACGAAGATGAAGCATTTTATAATACATCAATTGCGCCATCATATGAATTAGAGATAAACGAATTTACCGCAACCGCTCCTCCATCAGGATTTAAATCAGCACTATTAAAGCTTTTACCATCTGTATTACAAACAACCTATGAGATTGATGAGGAGACACTATTACAACTTCAAGTTCCTTTCAATTTGTCTGGATTTGAGGAATTGTACGAAAAATACAAAGAAGACATCCTTGTTGTTAAAATAGATAAAGATTCTTCTGTTGGAAGAAAAAGTCCTCAAGAAGCAGCATTTATCAATTTTCTATTAGACAATCCTGAAAGAAAAGTGATTATCAATGTTGGTCAACAGTTTAAAGAAGAAGCTGGCTTGAGTGATAACTTGGCAACTTCTGAGGTCACTTTAGCTTTTGGTAAGTTTAATTCTTTGCCAAATAGACTTTACGGCAAAATGAAAGACATGTTTGCAAAAAAACTAATTCATGGGATTTATTCTGCTTCTCGAGAAGGAGATTCTAATTCTTTCTTATTTGGATACACAAAGGATTCTGAAATAAATTATCAAGATTTATTGTATGTAGACCCAACCGCTGATCCAAAAAACAGTGCAACTTGGAAATATTCTTACCGAGAACAAGACAAAGTATTAGGAAAATCAGCAACAGAAAATAAGAGAGTTGTGTTCTTAGATCCTGAGGTTTATGGTGGAACTTATAAAAAACCAAAGATTTATATTCATCCTCATCCTTACAAAGGATGGCTTGGTATTATGCAAGCATTTAATCCTGAAATGGATGGTTGTTCTCCAAAACGTTCTGGCTGGTTGTTTTTAGGAGAAATTTCTGAGAGAGTTAATAAGCTAGAAAACTCTTTGAAAAAAGACAAAAGATTAGAATACGATCCTGATTGTGTTAAAAAAGCACCATATGATTTAATAGCTGATTCTTCAACACACGCATATCTAGATGGTATTGTTACTTCGACTATCAGAACTTATATAGTAGAAAATATTTTAAGAACCATGCCAACTCTAGGACAATTAAGGTTTAATTCACAAAACTTTGATACAGGTATGGGCCTATTTCTGATTAATAGGATGAAAGAAGAGATGAAAGACTTTCCAAATAATCGATTGTCTGGAAATATTTCCAAGCTGAGATATTGGTATCTATTTTTAGAACAAATGGTCCAAACAGTTGAGAGAAGAATTATAACTGGTGAAATCATAAAAGATGAGAAATTAGAAGAATTATTTGCTAAAATACTAGAAGTAAAAACCTCTTATTATTATCCTTCAAAAAGAGATAGAAAAATATTCAAAAGAATAACTAAAATTGCTTGGAATAGCGACGGTGTAGTAGATTATATGCTTTATGATTATGGCCAAGGTGCTGTAAAAACCTTGAGAGAAGGAGATCCATTATATTCAAAATTGTCTAACTTTATTGATGCGATTTCTTTTAATGCATTTGGTCCAAGCTTTAGACAAGTGCTTAAAAATATAACTGATTTTAATTTTAAAGTTAGAAAGATAAAATTAAAAGAATTGAGAATGTACACTAAAATTTATGACATTTACAGAAGTGAAGAAATAGCCACACAGATATCATCTTATTTGGTCTTGAATGAATTTAACTCTTATCAATACAAAATACAAAAATATCTACCAGAAGAACCTTATATACAAGATTTGAACAAATTTGTATTAAATCCAAAATCCGGATTAACTATTGGGCCTCCAATAAATGTCGGAACTGTAGATGGAGAATATACTGATTCAATTGAGAAAGAATTATATGGAGACGTTGTTTCTGTTGTTGATGATCCAATGACACAGCATCCATTAGAAAACTTATCACCTTTCATGGATGGAATACAAAAACAAACACTAAAAGTATTTGGTGGATTTTATTTAGAAAAATATGTTATTGTAATTCCAAAGAAAGAAGTAAAAAGTAAAGACTTTCAGGATCAATTCTCGGATGTAAGTAATAGGCCAATTTCAGTTGAAAAATTTGCTGAGGTTTTTGGCGCTTTCAAACAATCAACTAAATATTCAGAAGAAACTGGTGAGCTTTTTATTTCTGACTTGTTTGGAAATGCTGTTAGAGAAGAAGAAGGGTATTCTGGATCAATCGGAATAAGATTTGGAGTTAGACTGAGCTATCTACCTCCAGAAGGATTTGATCCAAGATCAGAAGATTTTGATAATGATTACTTTAGAAACATCAGAGGTTTTAGAGGTGTTCATTATTACAAAAATATTCCTAGTGAATTTGATTCTGAATCTTTTAAATATCCAATACCATTGGTGAATTTTGAAGAAGATATTACTGACTACAAGATAAAAAATGTATCTCAATTTGAGATTGACAATTTGTTGAAATGTTATATTGATAAACTAGCAGAGAAGCCAGAGTACAAGTTCTTAATGAACTACATTTTTAATGTCAAAGGTTTTGCAACCATGTCATCAATTTACAGTTACTATGGTTTTCCTGATTCTATCGGAGAAGATCCGGGAGAAAGACCTGATCCTTCTAGAGAGTCAAATAAAACTTGGATAAGTTTGATTATGAAGAAAACGAAAATGAAGAATTATGGATTATTTAAAAAATACTATGATGTTCAAAATTTCAACAAAGAAGAGCAAACAGATCCAAAACACTCAGATGCTTTTAGAGGAAGAAGTAAACCAACTTTAGATAAAAACCTAAGTGACAATATTAGATGGTGGCAGAGAAAAAGGTTTTATGAACGTCCTTTTGATGAAGAAGGGAGAGAATGTGCTGATGGAGCATTGGCAGCATTTGATCAAAATCCTGGTAAACCTCCAAGAACAGATCAAAACACCTACAGTACCTCAACTGTTGTTGAAGAGGAAAATCCACTAAAGAAAATTGATCCAACTCCACAAGAAGCAGAGAAAGCATTACAAGAGAAATTTATTGATCAAAGTCAAAACATTGCTTTCACAATACCTAGTTATGATGAAGAGGAAGAACAACAAGAAGAACAAGCAACAGTGGCTTCTCAAACAGAGACTACTATTGCAACAAACTCTGTTGCTTTTGCAAGTGAAGTTTATCAAGAAGCACAAGAAGAAGAGCCTTTGTTTGGAGAAGAAGATAAAGTAGAAGGAAGTACGATTAATCAATTTAGCAACATAACAAAGAATTTGTAGAGGATAATATATGTCGGTCAAAAATAATTATTTCGGAATATCAGCATTAAGAGATATTACAGTAAAAGTGCCATTGAACATTGAAGGTAATAATGTAGGCTACGAAACTTTAAACGAAGAAGAAATATCTGAGGTTATAAAGTTCAATTTAAAGTCAATAATTCTAACACATCCCGGAGAGCGTATGGATACCCGTTTTGGAGTTGGAATAAAGCGTTTTCTATTTGAACAAGCTGGTGATGAGCTTTACCAAACAGTACAATCTACAATATTTAATCAAATAAGAACATATATGCCTTGGTTGACTAATGTGAACGTTCAGGTTTTTGGAGAAGACAATGAAAGAAAACTATCTGTAGCAATAAAATACAAGTTGAATAGTCCCGAGATTGTGGATTATTTTGAACTTTCTCTTTCAATTGATGAATTATAAAAATTTTATTGCCTTAATCCTATTTATTATCAGAGGATTGACAGATGCCGAAGAACAAAAATATTCCAATAAAATACACCAGTAGAGACTTTAATTCAATAAAGAAAGACTTAATAGAACATGCTAAGAGATATTATCCTGATAACTATAATGATTTCTCTGAGGCTTCCTTTGGATCTTTAATGTTTGACACCGTTTCGTACATAGGAGATGTATTATCTTATTATTTAGACTATTCAGTCAATGAATCATTCTTAGATACAGCAATCGAGTTTCCAAATGTCAGAAGACATGCAAAGAACCTAGGTTATAATTTTACAGGAATACCTGTTGCTTTCGGTTCAGTTGCTTTATTCATTGAAGTACCAGCAAACTCAGATGGAAATGGACCAAATACATCATACATTCCGGTCCTTAAAAAAGGAGCTGAATTTCTTGGTGGCAATGGAACAACTTACACTTTATTAGAAGACGTTAGGTTTGATAGACCAGAGAATGATATAATAGCAGTTAAATTTAACAATGTAACAGGTCAAGCAACTCATTATGCAATAAGATCTTTCGGTCAAGTTTCATCAGGTAAATCATTTACAGCTATTATTGATTTGTCTCAAGCAACATTTAAAAAATTTAGAAGAGTACAAGTAGGAGATAATACAATTTCTGAGATAATTGATGTAAGAGATGCCGAAGGAAATGTGTTTTATGAAGTTGACTTCTTATCTCAAGAAACAGTCTTTGTTGAAACAACAAACCCTACAGCTTTATCAGACGGTGTTAGATCTATAATGAAGCCATATGTAACAGCCCGTAGATTTATCTTAGAACAAGACGATACAGGAACTTATATACAATTTGGTTTCGGATCAGACGACGATGACGATTCAGGACTTGCAGATCCATCTCAAGTAGCTATTCAAATGCATGGCAAGAATTATGTTACAAGTAAAGCAATAGATCCAACAAAGCTATTAGGCACAGACAAGCTTGGGATATCTCCACAAGGAACAACACTAACAGTTACTTACAGAAAGAATGATGGTAATATTACCAACGCAGGACCAAGAACAATTAAAGAGGTTTCTTTTTCGAATCTAGTATTTAGTAATCCTAACACTTTAGACAGTGGTCTTATCAATACTGTTAAGTCTAGTTTAGAAGTTATCAATGATGAACCGATAGTTGGTTCTTCTGTTGATTTTACAATAGATGAATTGAAAGTAAGGTCAAAGAACTTTTTTGCTTCTCAAAACAGAGCTGTTACCAAAATGGATTACGAAGCAATTGCTTACAATATGCCAACAAAATTTGGCCAAGTAAAAAGAGTTAATGTTATCAATAATCCTTTTGCTACTAATAAGAAGCTAGCTATTTACGTTGCTTCAATAGATAATCAAGGAGCATTTGTTCAAACAAATCAGGCAACAAAAAATAATTTAAAAAATTGGTTAAACCAGTATGCGTCGATAAATGATGTTATTGAGATATTTGATGCAAAGATTGTAAACTTTTCAATTGATTTTTCAATAATGACAGACAATAGATATGATACATCGACAGTATTGGCTAATGCTATCACAAGACTTAAGAATAAATATTCAGAAAAGTTTTACATTGGTGAACCGATCTATATTAACGACATCTACAATCTTCTCTCAAAAACAGAAGGTGTGATTGATGTTAAAGAAGTTAAGATTGAAAATAAAAACGCTTCAAACCACGGAACAGGATATTCAAATATTCAATTGGAAATGCAGGATATGATCTCACAAGATAGAACTTACTACAAGGCTCCAAAAAACGTAATATTTGAACTCAAGTTTCCGAATCAAGACATCAAAGGGAAAGCAAGATAATGGCTATTAAAAAATACTTTGCAACAGCAGACAATACAATTTCCAATGCTTTTGATGAAACCCTTTTATCATCAAACAGAGCAACGGGCTCCAATATGGGAGCTTCTGATATTTTAGAAGTCTTTCAAATTTATGGACAGGCTACAACCAGCTCATCAGAGCTTTCAAGAATTTTGATTCAATTTGACACAGATCAAATATCCTCGGATAGAACAGCCGGTAAAATACCTGCTGCTGGTTCTGTAAACTTTTATCTCAATCTCTACAACGCTGAGCATTCCTCGACATTACCTGAAAATTTTGATCTCACAATCTCTGCTGTGTCTCAATCATGGCAAGAAGGTAACGGTCTTGACATGGTTAACTACACCGACAAAACATACAATGTAACTGGTTCTAACTGGAATAGCAGAGGAACTGAAGGACTTTGGGATTCTGCCGGAGGAGACTATCATGCTTCTCCAACATTTAATAAAAACTTCCCAGAAGGCTATGAAAATCTTTCTGTTGACGTCACATCTCTTGTAGAAGAATGGCTTGACGGAACAAAAGACAATTATGGTTTTGGAATAAAACTTAAAGATAACTTGGAATCAGCAACAAAGTCTTATTACACAAAAAAATTCTTTGCAAGAGGAACCGAGTTCTTTTTCAACAGACCAAGTTTGGAAGCTAAGTGGAATGATTCTATAACGGACGATAGAGGTGCTTTCTTTGCGTCTTCTTCTCTAGCCCCTGCCAATGACAACCTAAACACTTTGTACCTCTACAATCGCATTAGAGGGCGATTAAGAGACATACCTGCTGTAGGTACTGATGACATCGAAGTGTCGCTTTACACAGAAGCTGGAGGAACTCAAATTGGTTCTACATTCACTGGTTCACATGTTTCAACTGGAATTTACAAATGCAGTGTTTATGCAGATACAGATGACACGTCAATAATTGACGTTTGGCATTCAGGTGGAGTTGAATATCACACAGGTTCAATTTCGGTTTTATCAGAAAATGCGGAGATAATAGATGAAAACACAAGATATCTTCTTTCAATTCCAAACTTGAACAAAGAATACAGAAATACAGATAAAGTAAGATTTAAGTTATATGTAAGACCAAAGAATTGGTCTCCGACAATTTACACAGTTGCAAAAGCGACACCAGAATCGACAGTTATTCATTCAGCTTCATATGAGATTTGCAGATCAATTGATAACTTAGTGGTTATTCCGCACGATACAGGGTCTAATTTATCGACTAAATTATCATACAATGTTAGTGGTAACTACTTTGACATAGATATGTCTTACTTCGAGCCAGGCTATGATTACGATATAAAGTTTGCTTTTTATGATGAATATCTTGAAAGCTGGAATCACCAACCTTATCAATTTAAATTTAAAGTGAGAGAAGATGAGTATTAAAGATTTTTTTTATAAAAAAGAAGTTGTTCTTGAAGACCAATCAAAACTAACTTCTTCGGTTGAATCTGCGGATTTAATTGAGGAAATAAGAGAACAAAACAAGACTTTTGTTCCTGATGTAGATTTTTCTGATCCAAAAAACTTCGCAAGATTTGGTTCCGCTAAAGAATATTACGAAGGATCTATCAAAAGAATTTATGAACAATATCCTTACGATGGCTCCGAAGCAGAAAAGCTAAGCTTCTATAACGATTCAACGTTTCTCGACCAATGGTTATTTGACAACAAATATCCAAAATCTACTGGTTATGCAGTCTTCTCAGCAGATGGTTGGGGAACTGCAACAACAATTAACGACTACGGTAAACCAAATGTTTTGGAATATATATACTCTGCCGGTGGATTGCGAGAAGCTTCTCTTTATCAACACACAGGTTCTGATACAATTAGTTCAGGACAACTAAAGAATGTTTTTGACAAAGGCGTTAAACACGATTCGGATAAGAACAGAACTTTAAATTACAGAATGAAGATGGACGATGGTCTCACAATTCAATTTTGGATGAAAAAAGACGAATTCCTTCCTTCCTCTACAAGACGAGAAGTCATTCTTGACCTTTGGAATGGCGTAACCACATCTGGTTCGCATGATTACGGACGTTTGATACTTGAAATGTCTGCTTCCGATAAGCAAGAGTCTGCGCTAAGATTGACACTGTATTCAGGTTCTTATGGTATTGTTGATCAACCAATCGCACTTAGTTCTTATGGATCAGCGTCGATAGCAAATGGTGAATGGCAACACCACACAATCACAGTTAAAGCAGCTTCTCAAAATCTCGAGATAAGTTACTACAACAACGGTATCTTGAACAGCGGTTCGACATACAGCACTACCAATACACTAGGTGAGATACCCAATAACATTAACGGATATCTTGGAGCCTTACAAACAGCTTCATATGGAAATGATTATCATAATCAAGATATGGTAGGAGCAGGAAAACTTTCTGCTTCTCTCGACGATTTCAGATATTGGAAAAAAGAATTAGATGCCCAGTACATTAAAAACACTTGGTTCTACCCAATTGGTGGAGGATCAAATTCTGATGATAACAGAACTTCACTTGGAGTTTATTACAAGTTTAACGAAGGTGTTGTAGGAAATACAGCGTATGATGCGACCGTCTTGGATTATTCAGGAAGAATTGCAAACGGAACTTGGACAGGATACACAACTAGTTCTAGAAATACAGGATCAGCATACGTTAGTGCCTCAATATTGCAATCTGAACCCGGTGATCCCATCATCCGGTTAGATCACCCTAGCGTTCAATCTTTGTTGACTGAGATGGCAACAAGCGGCTCTAATCACGATAGAGATAATACAATAAGAATGTATGATATGGTTCCTGCTTGGCTTCGAGAAGAAGATACAAATGGAAATATAAATTATCTTTTTCAAATACTTTCTTCATACTTTGACACACTTTATTGTCAAATCAAAGAAGTTCCAAAGTTAAAAGACAAAAACTACTTCGATAGTGGCAATATGCCTTATGAGTTCATCGATAGAATGTTGTCCGAGAAAGGATTATTGGTTCCGAATACGTTTGTATCCTCAGAAATTTTGAACACATTTTGGCAAAGAGACGATCAGAACAATTATTTTGAGCAATCAATTGAGAAAACAAAACGACAAATTTATTATAACATCTACAATAATCTCGAGTTTATCTTAAAATCGAAAGGAACTGAGAAGTCGTTCCGTAATTTATTAAGATGTTTTGGTATTGATGACGAAGTTATTAAGTTAAATGTTTACACCGATAATGCAACTCATTATTTAAAAGACAGATACAAAAACTCGTCTGTTAAATCAAAATTTATTAACTTCAATAAACCTTCTAGATTTGGAGCTTCAATAACACAAACCACTTCTTCAATTAATTCATTGACATTTATCTCTGGTTCTGATACAGCAAGACTTGAAAGAAACAACGCTTTTACAATTGAAGGTGATGTGTTGTTCCCCGAGCCAAGAAAAGTTGAAGATAATGATTACTTTGTTGCATCATTTATTTCAAGCTCGATATTTGGCTTTCACGAGGCAAATTCTTCGGATAGCACCGATTACACCTTTGGCGGCTCAAACGACGCCAATTTGCAATTTTACGCCGTTAAAGAGGAAGTTGGTTCTACCTCTGCAAAGTTTGTTGTAAAAAATGCTGATGATTCAATTGTTGTCGAATCTGATTTGTTTGAGGAAGTATACACAAACGAAAGATGGAACTTTTCTTTAACTATTGAACCAGTTGGATACCCTTTCGCTGGATCTTTCTTAAGTTCATCAAATCCAGATTATAATATTAGACTTTATGGCGTCACCTACAATAACGAAGAAATCAAAAACCAATTTACTTTAACTGCTTCTGTTAGCAATACCGTGGGCATTTCTTTATTAACAAAACCAAAAAGACTGTATGTTGGAGCAAATAAGACCAATTTTACTGGTTCTGTGATAGCTTCAACAGATGTAAAGATCGGTTCAATAAGAATGTGGATGGATAAATTGTCTAACGAAGCTATTCAACAGCACAATTTAGACCCTAAAAACTACGGACACAACAAGATTTATGGTTCTCCGACCGTTTTTTTCCATGATATTTCTGGTTCTTCACAAATTCCTGCTATGGATTCTCTTATTCTTCATTGGAATTTTGATGAAAATGCGTCCTCTGATGCAAATGGAGAGTTTGTTGTTGAGGATTTCTCAAGTGGATCAACCTCAAATCTCTATGGTTGGGCATCAAATATCATTGAAAGAGAAAACAAAGGTCTTGGTTTGGACTTTCCTGCGTCTGAAGAGGTGTTTACAAACGAATTTATCTTTGCGAGAAGAAAAGAATTGCCTGAGATATCGTTCACCGATGATAGAATCACAATAATGGACGATGAAAAAGAGTTTTTTATTGAAGACGAAGACACAACCGACAATGTTTTCTCTCTTGAGAAGTCAATGAATCAATCAATTTCTGAGGAAATGATAAGAACATTCTCGACAATGAAAGAATATGCAAATCTTTTTGCCAAACCTGTTGATTATTATCGTCAAGAATACAAACGTTTAAGAAAAGCTCGTTCTCTTTTCTTCGAGAGAACCACCGGAAATCCTGACTTTGATAAGTTTACTGAATATTTCAAGTGGATTGACACATCTGTATCATTCTTTATCGAGCAATTAAAGCCTGCTTCTGTCACATTTAATGAAGGAATCGCAAACGTTGTTGAATCTCATATTTTTGAAAGACCAAAGAACGAAAGAAAATTCCCAACCATCAAAACCCTTCAATCTACAATGGGTTCTTTGCGAGGTATCGGAGAGCTTGACTACAATTGGAAGTTCGGACATGCTCCTGACTACAAAAGCTCAACAGATGATATCCATTGTCTTTGGAAAAAAGAAAGAGAAGTTCGAGAAGACATAGCTGATAGGGAAACAATAAGAAAAATACTTGGTTCTAAAACTGGTGGTATAATCAAAAGACTTGGAGATCCCACAACAGATCCTCAAACTGCTTATATAGCCCAAGGTTATGCTGAGGCCACAAGAAGGTTTTCAAAACCTTACAAATTAACAGCTGAGGCTTCAACTACAATTCACGGTGGAACAAATTACAACGAGAATAGAAATAGAGACTTTATTTTTGATAATATCAAACCTCATGGCTCAAAGACATCAATAGGAATCCCAGTAAATGTTGTAGTAGTAGGTATCGGACCAGGTCAAGGAATAATTAATTCATCTGTATGTGATGATATAGAAGATCCAAACAAAAAAGAAAAATACAACTTTAGAATGACCGTTGGTAAAGACTCGTCAGGTGATGGTTCACAACCCTCAACAGGATCTTTGGACTTGGTTTATGAAGTTAAATCCGCTTATGGTTCTCCATTTAATATTGTTTCAGGAAACGTAGACGATGGAACAAACAGAACTGTAGATCAGAATTACAAAGATAGTGTAATTTTGACTAACTTGCATTCTGATACCACATATATTTCAAATGATGTTCCAATGCAAGGACCTTTTACTGAAACTTGGGTTGGAGGTCGTCAAAATAGACATGTTCAATTGAATAAATATAATGAAGATTACACAACAACTAATAAATTGGACGATCAATACACAAGACCAGAAGCTTATAGGATTTTGTTTGGAGAACATCCTGATGAATCTGTTCAAGATGGTGCTCTTGGGATTGTTGGCCCTGATTATGGTGGCCCTTATCCTGATACCACAAGAAAATGGGCTATTTATTATAGAGATTTTAGAGGAAAGCGTCCTTACAATATTCAAAATATCCAAGGTGACCAGTATCGTCAAGGAAACTATACAAGAAAATATGAATATTTTAGTTCTGTTGGTCGTTTGGAAAATAATTCAAGATTTAAAAAAGCAGGATCTGAAACAGGTTATGAATTAAGCGGAACCTTTTTACCAACACAGATAAAACAAGATTTACCACAAACAACTCACCCTTTGACCCTTGTGGCTCAAAATAATTCTAGAGTTGGTAATGTTTTCGGTTCAGGAATATCAAACAGGATAAACCCATTAGATGCGTTTAATTACGTATTTACAGTTAAAACCGGTTCTTCATTGTCTGATGGTGACCTATTACAGTTAACTGGTTCTATTAATGAGATCACCAGTATTGATAAAGAGGTCGAAGTAGATACAGATGGAAATTTCACAGCTTCTCAAGGAGAGATTTTTGTATACAATTATAGAAAAGCGTTTAGAGCCAATTCACTAAGCGATGCTCGAGCAGTAGATGGATCATACACAGGTTTATCAAATAATAATTTTTCTGTCTCAATGTGGATAAACAATACCGATTCTGATGTTTCTAGTGCATCTTATCTATTATTTTATGAAAGCGGAAATCTTAGGCATTATTTACATTTTGGATACGATGATAATAGAATTTATTATGAAAATCAAGCTGGTAGTAATGACTATTTAGAATTTGATACCAACTTAGCTTCTGTTTCTGGAAGTCAATGGGTTCATTTAATAGCAATATTTGAAATAGATGACTTAACAGATAACGCAAAAGCACCTAGGTTATGGCTGAATGGAAATCAAGTTACATCTTCTGGAGGAAGTTCTTACACTGCACCTGGTGGAGTAACTCCAGTAATAGATGAAATTAGAATACAACTGGACGATAGAGTAGCAGTTCAAGATGTAGTTCTTTGGAGTACTCTCCTAACTGGCTCTGATGCTATTGATGAATTGTACAATGGGGGTAATTGGAAAGATCCAACTACACACACTAGTGCTTCGGCCATAATAGATTATTATAAATTTGGAGAAGAAGAATACTGGGAACAATTAGGATACAGAACACAAAATGTTCTGTCTGCTTACAACAATTCAGATTCTAAATTTATTTCTTCCAGCTATGGACATGGAGCAAATACCTTAGAAATAACCACAACCTATGATGAAGATTTTAAATTTATTCAAGGAAAAGGAAATAGAACCAATACAGAAATTTGGGACTCTCTTAAAAACAATTTAAATTACAATTTTACCGATTGGGATGTAAGTTATGTTTCAGGTTCAAGTGAAGCTACTTTTACTATAAGACCAAAGACAACACCCTACATAAGTAATTCAAAATTTTATTTGTCAGAAACAGGAACAACGTTCGACATTTTAGATGTAATATCTCCAGATGGTGTATCTAATGTTATAGAAAAAGAATCCGATTTCTTAACTGGCTCAATAAGAAATAGAACCGTAATTACCTCTCGATTCTCTGCTCCCGGTGGTGTTGAAGTTCAAACATATGGGTATCTTGATGCTTATGCCAGAGAATATTCTGTGCATAATAACCTAAACTACAGAAACTTATCGATTAGAGGCTCAGGAAGCGGCGAATCTGGAACAATAAGAGTAAATAGCCACGCTAACACTAGAGACGGTTTAAGAACGCTCTATCAACGTCCTATGGGCCGTGGAGGGGTTGATTCTGTTTATGAACAAGTTGACGAAACAGATTACAACTTAACAGCGTCATTTCACAAAGTTCCAAGAAACACTTTGGTTACACCAAGATCTGGCTCTGCCGCAGTTGAAATCGTCGAGAGAAACAACAACTACAATTACCAATCAATAATACCAGCATCTGATTATAACTATTCTTGGGTAACTTCTTCGCTTGGTGATAATTATAATGTAAGAAGTGGAACACAAAAAGTGTTTGGTTATTGGCCAAAAGATGGCTTAAATAAAGTCAACGGGATTGTTGACACAGCAATAACCTTCCCAACAGCATCAGACATAGTTGGAGTATAGAATGTCAACACCATTAGATTTTGTAGGTTTAAATACACTAATAACAAAAAATGAAGATTTAAAAGCAGAAAACAAAGTAACAAATTATGATAAACCAAGATTAGACTATATCATTGATGCTACTAATGGATCTAAAAACTTATCTGCAATCGAATTGGGAAAAACGATAGAAGAATTGGAAGCTAAACATGGTAAATTGATAGGAAGCAAGATCAATGGAAGACAATATTTAAACGATTCTTATAGTACTTTTGTGACAAGTTTTAAAGGCGGAGGTAAAAATTTAACTTTCGAAATTACTTTTAATTATAATGGCTGGACTCCAGTAGAGGGCTCTGCGAGTAATACAACCACGGCCTTTTTATATGGTTCTGAAGGTTCTTCATTATTTACTTTATTTGATCGACTTTTGGTCATATTACCAATTACAGGAATTGGAGATACAATAGCCCTTGCCACTGAAGGAGCTTCTGCCGGCGGTAGTTATACACGACCGCGAGTAATTTGGCCTTTTGATATTTCTTCATACAAGTCCGGAGATATCAAACTAACTATTGTCCTATATAGCGACGAAGAAAATTTCTACAAGTCTTCAAAATCTGGTAAGTTTAGCTCACAGGAAAGAAAATATGCAATCTATGTTAACGGACAAGAACTAGGAACACCACTGATCTATTCTAGTGTTGACGCTCTTGAAAGTGCTTACAAAGGTTTGTCTCTTTTGTTGTTAGAATATATACAAGGGGTTAGTACTCCTTCTATTGGTAGCGACCTCAACGATTACGCGGGACTTGGCTATGAATATATCGTTGATGCATTTGCCGGAAAAATTAAATCAATAATCGTATGGGATGAAGCGATTGAGGACAACCTAATAGAAGAACTAAACAACAGAAGTTTAGAATATTATTACAAAAGAAATAATGGAATAGATGTTGGAGAAACACAAATACCAAAAGAGAGTTTTATCACATACGATAACACAATTATAGAAAAATCAATTAATGAAATATCACATCACAACTCAATAGCAAGTATTGTAAGTTCTCAAGGAGAACAAGTTTTACTTTCTGCTGTTTTAAACAACATTAATGGTCCATACGGATATTCTTCATTTAAGCAATTAAGAGCATCTCAAAATTGGCTTATGAGAGCTTACAACAAAGATAATACATTTTCTTTTGTTTCTGAAAAAGGTGATACAATAACCGTCACAAAAGACGGAAAAATTTTGTCAACTCATAAAACAAAATACGGAGACATTCAAAATCTTACGGAAACTCCTGTGTCTGAACAACACAAACCTTTGGAGATGATTGCAACAATATCTGATGGTTTTGACGATGAGAAACTTTCTATCAAAGGAACTTACTCGAATGAAACTCAATTCTTTAAAAATAAAGTAATAAATGTTGAAACATCTCGAGAAATAGAAGACTCTGAAACTTACGAGGATTTAAAAGCTTTAACTGACACAGAAACAACCCCTCTTAAATCATTTGATAAATTAACACTTAAGCAATCTGTGTTTCCAAAAAACATTTATACACACTCTAGAAACCACAGAACAAGACCAGCATACTCTTCAAAAATATGGAGAGATCAAAGAGCTTCAAGAACAGAATTGGGCTTAAATAATGGTTTTGGTTATTATACACCTTCACAATCTTTCTGGCCTCTTGATGCCGAGGAAAACTTCACAACTCTTCCAACAACAAATTACTATGGAGGAGCTTTAGGGTACAATTCTTCTGGAGCCGCTGGTGTTCTTCAAAATTCCTATTCTTTATTTGCAACATCATCTGATCTTTCTGGTGTTGAAATAGACAATGTTGTTTCTGCTTCAATATTGTACGCAAGACCTCACACTTTAACAGCTTCAACTTCAGTTAAAAATCCTTTCTTTACAAACCTTTCAGGTGGAACCATTGGTGATTGTTCCAAATTCACAGGACATGCAGCTTGGGAAGCAGGAGACATGGCAGGTTTTTTTAATACCGATGGAAACTTTCAGTTGTCTCCAAAAAAACCTTTCCCAGATTCATATGATGAATGGGCGGAATCTTTTCGAGGTCTAGGAAAGGGTTATTCAGTTGTTCCTGAGTTTAGAATTTCTGATCATGTAAATCATTATTTGACAAACGGTTTTACTTCGCAGAAATTGGACTTTCTTGATGTTAAAGGTGGAAACCAAGATTATGCAAAGTCTTCCGACCAAGACTTTTTTAAAGTTTATTCAACAACAGATTTTCTCAAGAACTTTGAGATTGTAAAAGAAGATTTCAAAAACAAAGCAGCTCCAACAGGAATCACACTTAGATGCAAAGCAATAAAAAAGTTTTTGCCTTATGAAGGGTTCTATCCTTGTCAAAGAACTGTTGATTTAGCAAAACAATTTTATGATTCATATGGTTTCTTTATTTCGGGATCATCATGGAATGAGCATGAGTTAGGATATACTGTCTCAGGAGCAATTGCAGATGTATCTTCAACATCAAAATATATAGCTCAGCCACTAATAACACCTTTGTTTTCACCTGGGATTTTATTTAATTCAATAAAATCAGGAATTGCATGTGACTTTCCTATTTTTGATTATCCGTACGTAACAGGAAGTGTAACTCCTAGTCTTGATGGTCCATTTATTTCTTCTGAGATAAGAAAAAGAATTCCATTTGAAGCGTTAATGGAACCTGAAAAACATTTGGCTAATTTTGAAATACATTCGATTGATCCTGATATACAATCACCAAAGATAAAATCAACTTGGACAGGCCAAGGAGATAATCTTTATAAATTGATGATAAACAACTTTGTCTCTGAGATTGGTGATTTCTTTTTAGAAAATGAAAGACACACGACAATCACTTCTTTACCAGAAGGAGATCCAAACTTTGGAAATGTTCAACCGGGTAAAATCTATGGAATGAGAATAAAAATGTTTCGTTCTATTTCCGGGTCGAAAGGTGTGTACATTGATCATGAAGGTGATGTTTATGGCATACCTCAAGACAATGGAGAAATGGGAGAAACATTCACTATGTATTCAAGGCCCTCTGCGTTCGGCCCTCCTGTTGCTAGAATAGTTAATTCAAGTGCAAATAATTTTCGAGCTATTAACTGGGCTAAATTCAAATTTGAAGGATCAATAGATTTTAGCTACCCAGGACCAGACACAGCAAGATCCATATCTCTACCACCAGGATATGGCTATAGTAGTATCGGTCCAGAAGATGGTTATAATTGGCCTTTTACACCTCCTTATTATCATGGAGAAGCTTGGGCAGATATATTTTTTCAGCCCCCATCAGGTGCAAAAAAATACTCATTATCAGAAATTATTAATAACTCTTCTGTAGAATTTTTTAGACACTACACTACTTCCTCCGTATCGGATTCAAATTTGTCTAGTGGAATAAGTTTTCCTTCACTAATGATAAATGATCAAGCAATGCAAATTCCTTCTTCTATGAATATTTTTTCTAGAGGTATTCTTCGAGAAGACTCAGAGAACCTTACAATTAATACACAAATAGAGTCTAAATATCGATGGATTATTCAATCAAAATGGGAAACACCAACACTTAACTTCAATCATTTATCTCATGAAGATTTAACTATGCCTCCATCTCACGCAACAGCATCTGTTCCAATTGGAATGTGGCACCAATACGGCCGGCTCCCTCAAAGGACTGATGAGGGAATTTTTATACAAGTAACTGATATTCCGTCAAACTGGATTGAGGGAGCTATGTCAGGTAGTGTTAACACCACTGGTTCTCTTGTCGACCTTTGTGGATTTTCAACAGATCCAATCAGAGTTGGAGAGATTAAAAATACAAAAACTATCGAAGAAGCTGTTGTTGCTGTTCCTTTTGTTAATCGCAATGGATTTAGAGAGTTTTTTAAGCTAAATAGAAATGATGTTGCTAATGCAATTAGCGGTGTTGAAGAAGCAGTAGGTCCAACAGTATTCAAACTAACTCAACAATTAGACAAATACGTATTTCCTCCACAATTTGATTATAAAAGAAATAAAGATATTACACCTGTTGCAATGTATGTGTTTGAGTTTTCTCACGAATTTACCAAGCAAGACCTTGCAGATATTTGGCAGAACCTGCCTCCAAAGCTTGGAGAAGTTCACGAAACAGCAGAGGCAACAGTATCTCACGCTCTTTTTGCAGAAGAGTTCCTGGGAAAAGGAGCAGATCCAAAGAAAACCGAAAACGGAATTGAAAGAAATATCGTATCAGAATTAACAGATTTGCCATCAGATATCCAATGGATGGTTTTCAAAGTCAAGAAAAGAGCAAAATCGAATTACTTTGAGAAAATGTTTCAAAGAAACGAATCAAGAGATTCGGATGGAAACACCAACTTTACCGTTGACTCAACAGGTAAAAAATCAGATGTATCTTACAATTGGCCTTATGATTTCTTTTCTATGGTTGAACTAATTAAATTAGATGCAGAGGTGGAATTTTCTAACGTTGACGAACAAAAGTCAAAACAAGAAAAGAAGCTTGTGACAAAGCCATATATATTTAGAGAAGATTAATGTCATTTTTTGATAAGAAAGAAGAAGTATTGGACCTCAAGCTAACGCCTTACGGAAGACATCTGTTGTCCAAAGGCAAATTGAAGCCTGTTTATTATGCTTTTCTTGATGATGATATTATTTATGACTCTGATGCTGCTAACTTCACAGAATCAAATGACGAAATAAAAGCAAGGATTATTGATGAAACTCCTTCGCTAAAGCCTCATTATACCATGAATTCCGTTGAGACCACAATAAATGATAATGAATATGACGAAATAGATTATGATGATCAAGCAGCTCTTGACGCTCTAACTCAACCATACGACAAATACAGTCCTTTATCAGACTTAAACACAAAATTCCTTCAGAATACCATTGGAACATCCAATTCCTCAAAGAAAAATGCCCCATTTTGGGACGTTCTCAATCTCCGAGGGGAAATCACTAAGGCAACAAGAACAACGAATTCTGAGGTGTCCTCGTCCGTTGAATACCAAAATGATATTGATACTCCATCTTTGGTTACTAACATACCACAAATTGATGTTGAGATTGAATATTTTGCAACATTAAAAAGATCTTCAGATGCAGATTATCTAGAGATAACTAACAAACTATCTTCCTTAAATCTTCCTCCACCAGAAGTCGAAGCAGATGGAACCTATATTTACATTCAAGAAGATCAATTATTGTCAAGAATATATGAAAGAAATGCTTTTGAATTTGACGAAGCTTTTGATATTCAAGTGTTCAAGTATGTTCAAGAAGGAAACGCAAATACCTCAAACAATTGGAAACAGCTAAAATTCTTAAACAAACCAAAGAGAATTATTAAAGATATCTTGATGGATGAAGAAGAGCAAGAAGAATTCATAGAACTTGAAACAACACCAGACGTTGTTGAGTATTATTTTGATCTTAGAGTTGATGAAGAAATTGCAATAAAAGATATCTGTCAAGCGGTTGCTCAACTTGAAGGAGTCGACGATATTACGCTTGATCTTGGAATAGATATTGATATCGATTGCAAAGATCTTATTCTTACACCAGATAGTGGCGGTGGAGGTCCTGATAAGTGTGCTGACGATGTATGTGATGACGAGGTGGAATCATGATTTTAGATTTAATTGGTGAAGAAAATCTTCCAAATGTTTATTTTGATTCTATCGAAATAGATGCTGTAAACCATGCTGGAAAAACAAGACAAGATATGGGAGCTCACCTGAAGGTCTCATTGAAAGTGTATGATGGTTTAAATCATTTAGGCATTCCTTATTTTTCTGATTTTAAAACAAATCCAAAGAAAACAATACTTTTGGTATTGTCGAAAGATCCTAAATTTACACAAGTCTTAACAGAACAAGGCGGTGTGTTAAATCCTAGAAAACTTAGAAGTTTGCCTGGATATGATCCATCAAAAGTCGAATATCAAGTCTTGTCCTCTCGGCGCGTCAAGCTAAGTAAAGAAGAAGAAACAGAGATCTATTATAATGTAAAATTTAAATTAGGATCTAAAGAAGATCATGCTGCGTTGTTTACTTGCATTTACAAAGAAATAAGAGACGATTACACAAACGGCCCAGTCACATCAGAGTTGGTCTTAATCGAAGGAAAAACGGTCAAGAAAGCTTTCTATTTTGTTGAAAGGGGTACAAGCCGAGTTTGGAATGGACCGGTCCACAAACACCCTTCTCGTGGCTTTATGGGTGGTTCTTACCACACCTCTGAACAACATCCTTTGCTTGATCGAATAGGTACAGCAAATTTAAAGATCAAAGACAAAAGAGTGCAAAGCTCACAATTAAGTTTGCCTACAAAAGAATATAATAAAGATAAGAAAAATTTAACAAACTATCATTTTGGAGAATTGGTTCATTCTCAAAGCGAAAATGGAGGTTTTAATTTTATCTTTGACATAAACAAATTTCAAATAATGAAGGACTATTCTTTAAACAAAAAGATGACAATGATAAATGAAGACTTATTCTATAACCTTTCAATGAGGTCAAGAATTAAAGATTTCTCTATTTTCTATAACACAAAAACAAATAAAGAATTTAAACGTATCTCTAAGTCAATGGAAGTCAATGGACTTCTTAAAACCATGTACACTGATGTTAGAGGTAACGAAACAAGAATGTTAAGTAACAGAGATGATAGAGTAGGTAAGATAGAAGCTATCGTTGAGGAATTAGTTCTAAACAGAGAGAATGAATTAAGAACTTTTAATTGTCAAATAAACAAAAAACAAATTTATCAAATTAAAGTTGTAATAGAGTTTGACGATTCAACAATAAACTACCTTAAAAGTTTACAAAGAGAAATAGAGAAATCAAAAGCAAACTTGACAAAGTACCATGCTCTTCTCAAGAAGCCAATAAATTATGACAAAGATAGAATGAAAACAAGCACAATATTTAGAGAAAATTATTCTAGAAGAATTGAACTGTGGTATTCTCCGATAAAAACGTTTGAAAAGATAATTAATATCAATACAAAAATACCTCAACAAGAGAAACAAGAATTGTTGTCAAACATTTTCAATATGTTAAATCCAAGAGCGGTCACACCTGATAGTTGCGAGAAAGTTATTAATTTTTATTCTAAAGAAGCAGAAAGGTTTTTAAAGTTATATAACATTAGGAAAAATGATAAATTTGGCAAAGGTCGAACAAATGCAAAACCTAATCTTGATAAAAACACAGTTCAAGTCAAAAAGGTCTACAAAGTTAATTTCAAAACAAATCCAAGAACTTTAGATATGTTCCCAACTACAGATGCAGACAAACAGATTCCATTGGTCAGAGTTTCCAGTTTGATACAATTGTTAACAGCAGAAGCGGAAAGATACGAGGTCAACACTAGTGAGTTTGAAAATATTAGAAATCTAGATAGAGATGTGTTGTACCTAGGCCCTAGGGCCATTAATTTCAAGAATAATAGATACGATACGGAACAACTAAAGAACATAGAAGAAGAAAAGATCAAGACAATTGTTGAAGAATCAAACAAAAAACTAGATTTTAATTTAGGATTTTCAAGACTTTTAGTGCAAAGATATGTTGAAGACAAAGCTGAAACAATTGATCCTGTTAAGCAACTAGGAGAAGACTCACCTTTTCAAACTAATTTAGATTCTAAAGATAAAGTTAAAGAAAGAGTAAGAACTTCTTTAAATGCAACCAATTTAACTTCAGTGTCTAAAAGTAGAACGATGGGTTACAACAAAAACAAAAAGCTTTTTGCAAAAGACAAAGATGGTAATATATTTTCTTCAAAGGGTTCGACACAAATCCAAAGAATTCCTGTTCATCTCAAAGATCTTACTTACAAAGATGAAATATATGGTGTTGATAAGAATGAATTCTTGAAAAACCAACCAAACAAGAAAAGCTTAATGTATGAAAATATCTACAAATTAGAGATTCTATCTGAAGCTGAAGAAGATAAAAGAAATAGAGTTATGATGAATAGCAGAAACCCTATCGAGAGAAGTTTAGCTCAATTACGAAGACTGGATAAGCCTACATATTGTATTTTAAGCAAATATATAGAAAATGATGTTGTTGTCGAGGACAACGAGTTTAATCGTTTTGCTGCGGTGAACACTTGTGTACTTATAATACCTGACAATTGGGACTTTACCAGAGAAGAATTACAAGAATACAACGGTTCTAATACATTAGCGATACTTTATGACCAAATGATAAACACAATAGATTTAGAAGAATCATTTATAAGAACTAGCCTAGTTATTCAGAGTGAAGATAGAGAGCCAATCAAGATAGTCAAAAGAGCAGGAAGCTCTAGAAGACCTTTGATATCTAAGCCAAAAACGGGTAGGGTTGAAAAGATTACGAATAAACAACAAATAGAACAAAAGAAAGAACAAGAGATAAAAATCAAGGAAGCGAATAAAATAAAGCCAAAAGAAGAGCCAAAGAAACCTACACGCAAGCAAATTAAAGATAGTAGAAAACAAAGAGAAAAGGCTAAACAACCTTTAAATAATAGAACTGAGACACAGCCAACTACAAGAACTAATACATCTAGACAACAATCAAGCGAAAACACAAGACAACCAACTAGAAGAACAAATAGAACAGGAAGAAGACGTGGTTATTAAGATTAAATCTGAAATTGGTAATATAAATTTTGGAAATTTTGGAGGAATATTTGATGTTAATATTCCTCAACCTGGAATATTAATAAAACCAGTATTTGAATACATTAGTAAACAATTTGAAGATTATTCTGATGTTTTGTCATCAGAATTGCAATTACCAAACTGCTATTTAGAAACCAGTTTTAATCCAAATGATCATTCGGAACTTGAAAAATTGGTTCTTTTCGACACAAATACGTTGTCAATAAAGCCCGAAGATCCTGACAGAAGAAGGTATTTTATAGATTTTAATTTTTTTAGAAGTTTTGATGGAGATTCTCCTCCTGTTGTCAATGATTTAACAGGAGATGCAACAAGATTTGAAAATATTGTATTAACATCTTACTCACCTTTTTACATAAACGGCCCTTCAATTGGAAAAGTTTTTCCAAATAAAATTAATATTAAAATATCAAACTTGGGAACAACACCAATACAAATTGGAAATAATTTTAAAAAGTTTTTGCGTGAAAATAAATACATGTATAAATTTCTTGCTGATATGGTTCAAGGAGTATCTCCACTAAAACAAAGAGATGTACTTCTAAACAATGAACTAGTAACATTAAATTATTATGATCTTGTTGGTTTTAGCTCACCAGAAATAGACGATAAATGGTTTGATAATCATGTGGCTTTAATAAAACCAGAAGAAAAAGAGATAGATATAGATCTTTACAATGGAGACATAAGTGTTCAATCCTTTTATCATAATGGAGAAATTGTTTTTGTAAGAATAAACAAAACTGGTGAGGGAATAAATCAAAATTTTTGGGTTTATCCTAATTCTGATGGTATAGTTAATTTTTGCGATACACAAGTAAAGATAGAAAAAGATTACACGTACAAAGCTTTTGCATATGTTTTAATCAACGAAGATATGACGTCTGTTTATAATGGAGAAATTTCAAGACCAAAACTTTATGAAATTCAAATAAGTGACGAAATTGTAGCCAAAGTAATGCAACCACCTCACCCAAGACCTCAAGTAGAATTTAAAAATATTAAAAACAAAAAAGACAAGATAAAAGTTATGCTTAATTTATCCTCGAATGAATATAAAAGTCTAAACTACAGAGGTGTATCTCAATCTGAGGAGGAAGATTTTGATTTAAATTATGCAAAATACGATCCATTCTCCACAAGAGATTCTTGCTTTCAATATGAAACAGAAAGAGGAAAATTCCAAATTTTCAAAATGGAAAAACATCCAACAAGTTATTATGACATTGGATCTAATGCTTCCTCATTCAATGTAGAATCAGATAAATCAACTATGGCTCATTTTCAAGATACAATTGAACCATTTAAAGATTATTACTACATGATAAGAAGTTTCAACACATATGGATACTATTCCAATCCCTCGCCAATTTACAAAGTACATATGACAAAAGACGCAAATGATACTTTCTTGCACGTTGAAACCGTTGACTTTCATGTTTCGGATCAAAACAAATATATGCTTGAGAAAACAATGGCAAAACTATTACAAGTTGTCCCTTCAAGTTATCAAACAACTTTAGTCACATCTGAGGAGTTTGGAGGATATGGTCAAGAAACAAATTCCAACAATTTACCAGATCTTGGAATTGTTGATAAAAAAATATGGGATACAAACACAAAATTCAAATTAAGATTAGTTTCTAGAAAAACAGGAAAGAAAATTGATTTTAACTTGAATTTTAAATTAACAAAACAAATTACTCAAAATACTGAGTAATACTATTTATTATAACATTAGGGAGAAATTTATGGGTTTTTTAGATAATTCTGGCGACATAATTTTAGACGCTGTATTAACGGACCATGGTCGCAAAGTTTTAGCTAAAGGTGACGGTTCTTTTCAAATTACAAAATTTGCACTTGGAGATGAAGAAATAGATTACTCTTTGTATGACACTTCAAACACCAATGGATCGGCTTATTATGATCTCGAAATCCTTCAAACCCCAATTCTTGAAGCTTTCACAGATAACGCTGTTTCAATGAAATCTAAACTGGTAACTTATGAAAGTCTAGAACTTTTGTACCTTCCGGTGATTAAGTTGAATGAAATAATTGATGGATCAACAACAGCTCGACATTCAAGTGGATCATTTATTGTTGCTGTTGACGGATTAACAGAAAATGACAATGGAAGCACTTCAACACAAAATGGTATTGGATATGATTCAACAGGAACAGCTATTGCCGGTATTCTATTTGGGCAAACTACATCTACCGGTGGAAGAATAAGATTAGACCAAGGTTTAGACACAAACGCTATTACACCAGCTCAAACCCTTTCAGCTGATATGGTTGAAGAAAGTTACACAATTCAAATAGATAACAGACTAGGAAATATCAGAACTGTTGCAGGTGGAAATGTTTCTTTAGATTACATTGACGATGACAATATTGCTTATTATACAGTAACTTCAGAAGATGGTGTTATTACCAATAATCCAAATACTGATTCAAATGGTGCTGGTCAAGTAATTGAAGGTCCAAGAGGCACAATTTTACAATTTAAAATTGGTTCTTCTTTGTCATTACAGACTAGTACTTATCTATTTACACAACTTGGTTCTACTTCAAGACTAGACAACAGAGCAGGAAGCTCATCTGAAGTATATCATATCGATACACTAGTTAGAGTTACTGGAATGAATACTGGGTACACTATTGATGTTCCTGTAAGATTCGTAAAATTTAAATCAACATAAAGAGAGATAAAATATGGCTAATGTAGGTGCATTTAAAAATTTAGGTGAAAACGATATCGTTTCAACAAGAACGCTTCTTCATGAAGCTATTCCTTTAACGGGAACAATTGTTTCCGGAACTTATAATGATAATAATATAAAGTTTCATACTCACGGTATGTTCCAAACTGTTTATGATTATCCTTATCTATCTTCTTCAGCAAACCACATTTTTGATATTACTTATGGTATGTCAACAAATTCTGCTGTTTATGATACAAGTGTAAATCAATACAAAAAGAAAAAGAACGTTTACAATCAAATGGCTCAAATTCTTGTAGGATATGATGTAACAGGTTCAGTTCTGGAATTCGACGCAGATGGAAATATTCTTGCTGGTGGAGCTAAACTAAGAGACAACTTTATTATCCCTTTTTCTCGTTTGCTTGTTAAAGATGAAATCAAGAAAGAGTCTTTCTCAATGGAGTTAGGTATCTCTTCTTCTGTTGATTTTGCCGGAGCGTTGTTCCAAGACAGAATAACCATTTCTGATGTTGGAGCTAAAACTTCTTACTTTGTAAACTCTCCTGCTGGGGAATATGCGATTCTTTATGCAACTGCTTCAAACCAAACAGGATATCTATTACACGATACAAACGTAACCACAATTGGGTCGAATGTTTATCATCCAGTTGGTTTGATTTATTATCAAGCAGGTATTGTTGTTATCACTGGTTCTGTTTTTAAAGATCAAGCTGATGGTGGAATTATCCATAACGACTCAGGTTCTTGCAACTTTTTCGATACAGCAGGAAATACCACATCTTCTTTTGATGAAATGACAGATGAATTTACAATTAAAACAATTGGTAACAATTTGAGAAATAGAATTTACAACATTTCTTTTAATAACACAACCGAGTTAAACTCAACAATTTATTTCTGTCGTGCAAATCACAACGAGTTTAACTACTCAACTAATCCAACTTACCTATCAGGTTCAAAGATAATTGTAAAAGATGACAATCCATCAGCTGATCCGATTTCTTATATTACAACAATCGGTTTGTATTCTCCGAATAATGAATTGATGGCTGTTGCAAAATTGTCTGAACCTTTGAAGAAAACACCTTCTCAAGAGTTTACCCTCCGAGTTAGATTAGACTATTAATCTAGGAGGCTCTTATGGCTGTTTTTAAGTTTGGAGAAAATGATGTCTTTGTGAATACTTTGGAAGCTTATCCCGAGACTAGCTTCTATATTCATTCAGGCACCGTTGTTATTGATTCAATCCCTGATCTTTCAGGAGCCAATCAATCAAACATTCTTCATGTTGATGATGGACACATTTCTCTATATGAGATAAACGTTGATAGGCCAGATGGACAAGAGATATCGGCTTCAATAACAGCAGATGGTATTCGTTCTTATCCTTCAGCATTATCTGTTGAAGGTTTGTATGCATACAATGTTGTGTATAGCAAAGGACAAGAGATTCCAGTTTCTTACAATCTGTCAGGAACAATTTCTCAATATTATTATCCTGAACAATCAAATCCAGGTACTAAATTAGATAGACTAAACAAAGATCAAATATTAAACAATACCCCTCCATTCAACGGCAGAGTAATCCACGGAGTAAAGACAGCACTTCCTGAAGAGTCTCCGAACGCTTCAACATATGAAGGCTATCCTGTTCCTTATTCAATCGAGGGATTGTTAGACAAATACTCTTTTCAATCTCCTCATTTTAAAATGAAAACAGTAGCGCCTTTACCCGAAAGAGACCTTAGAACGGCCGAAATGTCTGTTATTTCGATTCCTTCGATATTCTATGGGTCAAAGATTAAGAAAGGATCTGTTGAGCTAAATTACTATGTTTCTGGCTCTAAAATAGGAACCCTCACTGATAGAGGTAGAAGAGGAGAACTAATTCAAACTGGTCCTGCTGGTTCAACAGGATCTGGTTCAGTTGCTGGTCTTGTGTTTTACCAAGAAGGAATCATTGTTTTAACAGGCTCTTGGCAATTAGGCGAGGACAATAACATTAATTATTCTGGTTCCTCCGATACAATAAACAAGTGGACACACTTTGGATCAGGCTTACACAAAGATATTTCAAGCTTCTCAACACTTCCCTCGGCTTCTTTCTCAATTGATTTTCAAGGAACTACAAGAATTCCAACAATGGGAATGCTTTGCAGAGCCCCGTTTTCTGAATTAAATTGGTCAAACAATCCAACATTTGTAAACCACAACTCTGCTTACTATGGAACGTTCGGATCTTCTTCGATTCATTACAAAGAAAATGAAGTTGATGTTGCAAATATCACACACACAGAGTTAGTCGACTACGTTCCGGAACAAGTTAAAGAAACCTACATATCAAAAGTTGCAATCTATGATGAAAAGAAAAACCTGATTGGTGTTGCAAAAGTTGCCAATCCTGTTCGCAAGACACCGGATCGTTCATATTTATTTAAATTAAAATTAGATTTATAGTTGACAACCTTCACAATATATGTTATAATAGATTATTATGATTATTTTAGGACTAGATATTAGCTCAAGTAGAGTTGGTTATTGTTTGATAAACGAAAACGAAGAATTGCTTCTTGTTGATGAGATCAAATTTAAAACTGATCTCGAACTTGAAGAACGAGCCGATGTCTTTAAAAAAACAATGGAAATAATAAAAGAACATTCGGAGGTAGATTATGTTTTCATCGAACAACCATTCATGGCATTCTCCGGAGGCAAAACAACAGCGGTTACAATGGCCAAGCTACAACGTTTTAATGGTATGTGTAGCTATGTGGTTCATAATTTATTTGGCAGCCCTCCGACTCTCCTTCAGGCAAACAAAGCTCGGGGTCTCGTTGATCTCAAAATTAAAAG
>Ga0099848_1000010_pt1 | contig 66057 bp, 58 predicted proteins | sample CB_VirMetaG_3_FD_78179 | JGI IMG/M metagenome (GOLD analysis project Ga0099848, IMG submission 78179) | Freshwater to marine saline gradient viral communities from Chesapeake Bay - CB_1508_1S Viral MetaG | ecosystem: Environmental > Aquatic > Marine > Coastal | place: USA: Chesapeake Bay...
ACTTCGTTAGTAAATTTTAGCGCTTCAGGAAGCTATGACCCAACAGAGGTTACTATTTACCAAGTAAGTGATGTAGACAATACCCCAGAATTTTATTTATTGAAAAAAACAGTACAAGCAGTTGCGGGTACTATTAATACTCAATATTATGAATTTGGCGCTGCTAAAAGATTTGATAAAATTTTAATTGATACTGATCAAGCTATTGAAATAGTATCTATCGTCGATTCAGATAATAATGAATGGTTAGAAGTCCCATATTTAGCTCAAGATTTAGTTTTTGAGTCTATTGCTAATACCGTTCAAAATGACCCTGAGTTATCGCAGTATTCCGATGTTCCATATCTTTTAAAGATAAAAAAGACATCTAGAAGATTTATTACTCGCTTCCGCGGAGATAAAAAATTAGAAATACAATTTGGAGCGGGCGTTTCGACAGACTCGGATGAAGAAATTGTACCTAATCCGAATAATGTAGGATTCTCATTAAATGGCCTTCAATCTCAAATTGACCATCCAATTGATTCTTCAAATTTTATGTATACGAAGAGCTATGGAATAGCGCCTTCTAATACAACACTTACGGTAAAATATACTACCGGCGGAGGAATCCAATCAAATGTTGCTGCAAATACATTAAAAAATATTGCAGATATTCAATATGAAATTGACTCACAAGGATTAGATGATGTATTGCTTCGACGTATTAAAGCATCGGTAGCAGCAACAAATCCAAAGCCAGCGTCGGGAGGTAAAAGTGAAGAGTCGTCTGAAGATATCAGACAAAATGCAATGGCAAATTTTGCTGCTCAAAATAGAACAGTAACAGCATCGGATTATGCAATACGTGCATATTCAATGCCACCTAGATTTGGAAGTATTGCAAAAGCATATATTATTCAAGACCAACAACTCAATCCTGAAAATGGTCAAGAAATGGTTGCAAACCCGTTAGCACTCAATTTATATACTTTAGGATATGATGGAAATGGAGCATTCGCGCCGTTAAATAAAGCAGTTTTAACGAACTTAAAAACATATTTGAATCAATATAGAATGTTAACAGATGCTGTTAATATTAAACAAGCATTTGTTATTAATATCGGACTTCAATTTGAAATTATTACAAGACCAGAATATAATTCTAATGACGTATTAATAAAATGTATTGCTAAATTAAAATCAATATTCAATAATAAAATGTGGCAAATTAACCAACCTATTGTAATGTCAAAATTATATACAGAGTTGGATAAAATTGAAGGAGTTCAATCAGTCACATCAATTAAAATTGCTAACTTATATGATGTTAGTGCAGGATATTCAGGAAATGTATATGATATTGAAGCAGCAACAAAAGCTGGCGTAATATATCCTTCATTGGATCCTAGCATATTTGAAATAAAATATCCCAACCAAGACATTATTGGAAAAGTAGTATCTTTATAATTTATAAAACATGATTTGGTCAATACCGGCATTACAAGACGCGACAATATATGAAATGGACCCGTATAGAAATACAGGTCTAGACCAAATATTGGAATTGCGAAAGCAAGGCGATAGCACTACGTCTGATTTAAAAGAATCAAGAATTTTAATTAAATTTGATCTAGACACATTAAGCAGTGTATTAACTAGTAATAGTATTAGTATAAACGACGTAACTGCTAGTTTAAAATTATTTACAGTACAAGAGTCAGCATTACCAAAATCATATTCTATACAAGCTAAATTAGTTGCTGACGAATGGGAAAATGGTTCGGGGTATTTAACTTATCCCGCAGGATTAATTACTCAGACTGCTGTAACCGACGGAGCTACTTGGAATGCAGTAGCTGGGACAGGTTCACTAAATTGGGTTGATACTTCAACCGTTAGTGCGGAATATGAATATGCAACTACGTCAGGAGGAGGTACTTGGTATACAGCGTCTTTAGCTTCTCAAACATTTAGTTTTAAAACTGCCGATGCTGTAAGTATTAATGTAACTGACGCAGTTACTTCATTATATAATGGCGATTTTTCAAATAATGGATTCTTAGTATCATTTAATTATAATGATATTACTGCTAGCTTATATCCAACGACAACTATACAATTTTATAGTTCTGAAACGACTACCGTATATGAGCCGCAGCTATTTATTGAGTGGGCCGGAACACAAACATATTCTATTGGCTCACTTACTGCATCAACATATGAAGATAGTCCAATTATATATACTAGAAATTTCAAAGGAGAGTATCCTGTCAATACAAAAAATAGAATTTTAATTGCCACCAGAGATAAGTATCCTAGAAGAACGTTTGGACAAAATTCTGATTTTTCGACAATAAAAGCTCTCCCAGCTAATACGTATTATCAAATTCGGGATGCGCATAACGACCAAATCATTATTCCATATAGCTCAGGAACAAAAGTAAATAGTAATACGTCTGGAGCTTATTTTGATTTTTATTCTACTATGATGTATGCTGAACGATATTATAAGTTTGAATTAAAAGTAGAATTTGATGGTATTACTTCATACTTTAGTTCAAATGACTTTATTTTTAAAATTACTAATTAATGTCTAAATCTAATTATCATTTACATGAATTTGATCCCGTTAAGATCATTACGGGAGAAATTGATCCATACGCAGTAGAGTCAGCTAAATTTGAACCATATACTCGAAATGCTAAAGGAACTTCAGTTATTGATAAGAATGCAGATTTAACGTATGGGAGAACATTAATTAGCTTACAAACTTCAAAAAGTACTCAAACAAAATTTAATCAAGTTGTTAGTATAGAATTTGAAGAATTTGTAGAGCCTACTAATAACGCAACTGCTTTCTTAAAAGCAAAATTAGAAACTCTAGAAAAATCAAAATCTTTATTAACTGCACAAGCTGACAGAAAAGATTCTAAAATTGTTCAACTTGAAGATGAGATTGAAGGGTTAAAAACGGCAATCGCGGAAGGCACGTATAATATAGCACCGGAACCAAATAACGTTCCTGATACATTGTTTGCTAATAAACTCTTATATGCAGACAGGACCGGAAACCCAGGCGCACCATTCGCCCCTAAAATACAAGACCGTTTATTATCTATTAATAGAACAGCAATAGCTCGCATTCAGCAAGATGGTAATTTTATTATTGAGACCGGTCAATTTGACTCAGATGGGCAGCCTATAGAAGGAACCACTCCAGAAGTAAAAACAGCATTTGGATGGAACCAGGGTCGAAACCAATCAGTGTCAGCAGTTCATTTATATGCGCCAAATAACGACAATGGTCAATTAGAAATCGTACGTCTTAGTCCATGGGAAGTTGCGTGGGGATCGGGTCGTCAAAAATTAGGTAATGATGCCCGATTAGTTTTAGATGACTCCGGAGTCTTAACTTTATACGCCGGCGACAATCCAAGATGGTCTTCCTATAGTATCTAAGATACCTTGAATATCTAGATTAGATATTTATTAATAAAGATCAGTATCCGATGCTATCAGTTTATTCGAATAACAAAGAACTTTTAAAAACAACAAGCTCGACTTTAGCAAAGCGCCTAGAGTCCGTTGACTCTGCGTTATTAGATTCTAGAAAATTTTCTGTGTCATTTAAAGACAATTTCCGACCGAAGTTGGAAATGCACGTCTACACTCCTGATGGCGCGTATTTATTTGGAAAACATGACGCAATGTTTTCAATTGAAGATAATGTTAGTGAGTCTAATTTATTAGGATACCAACATTTATCAATTGACGTAAATTCAGAGTTAGATTCATTAGGCATTTCTAGGGGGTCGTATAAATTAGTTTATAACTTACTTGATAATGTCGTAGGTAGTTATGACTCACAGAAATTATGGATTAAAGAAATATCTCCTAGTAGACGCGAATTGCGTTTGCAATTAGTTGATAATTCAAATACTTCATTATTAGCACAAGTACAAAATTTTCGTAATAGGTGGAATGAACTCACTGAAGATGATATATTTAATTCATTTGTATTAAATTTCGGATTCAATGAGACATATCAAATTATTAACGCAAAATTTGAAATAAATTATACAAAGACTCCAGAGATTATAGTAAGGTTGTATAACCCACTACCAGCAAAATTTGGAGAAAAAAGTAAAGTATGGATTTCTGAAGAAATAATAGATCCAATACTTGAGACATTAACGATTGTCCCAAAACACGTACCAGACCCAGTAACAAACCTGGCTCCTCCAAATTTTGAATTAGAAGAGTTTGATGGATTTTCAACAGCAACTAGCTTTAAGTCTTGGAATGATTTATTAAGTTCAAATCTATCAACATCGCAGCAAATTATTGATGCGCAATTTTCTGGAAGTTTATCTGGAATTAAATTAAACATCAATTTTAGAAATTTTGAAAATTTTATACATTATAGCTCAGCAACAGAACGTGTTAAAAATTTCAAATACAAGCTCGAATTAATCGAGTATTATACAACTAGAATACAAGCTGTATCGGTTATTAACGGTGGCGACATAACGCAAAATAACCTAGCTAATTTATACCAGTCTAGAAACGGCGTAGTAAGCACATTTGACGATTTTGAAAAGTATTTATTTTTCGAATCTACTGGAAGTAGGATATATACACATTATGATAATACAACTGGCTCCGTAGATCCGTGGCCAAAAACAACCCCAACCCCATTAACTTGGCAAGATGCTTGGATGGCTTGGTCAACAGCAGCAACTCAATGGCAAATTGGTAGCGCTCCTGACCCATATGGATATTTTTCTATACAATCATTAACAACTTCTGCCGAAGGTGAGTCATATTACGAAAATTTATTAGAGCAGGCTGAAATCTATGACAAATTTAATATTCATAGATTAGATAAAACGATACCTGCACATATTATTGACACCGGCGAAAACGAAGAATTTGTATTATTTGTTAATATGCTAGGACAGCATTTTGATATACTGTGGACGTATATTAAAAATTTAACAAAAATAACTTCTAGGGAAGAGCATCCTAAAGATGGTATGGCAAATGATTTGCTATATCATGTTGCTGACTCAATGGGCTTCCAATTATTAAATGGTAAGTCGACTTCAGAATTATGGAAATATGCGTTAGCGGTCGACGAATCTGGAACAGCTATTAATTCAGGCGTCACGGGCGTTCAGTCATTACCTGATGACGTATATACGAAAGAAGTATGGCGTCGAATTGTTAATAACCTACCGCATATTCTAAAAAATAAGGGTACTTCTAGATCAATTAAAGCATTAATATCTTGTTTTGGTATTCCTTCGAGCGTATTAACAGTTAAAGAATATGGCGGGCCGACAACGTTTACCGAATTAGATCATTTTCCAGAATACGTGCATGATGTATATCATTATACATGGCATTCAAACCAAAATACAGGTTCACTAAATCTGCCAGTAACTCAATATGTTAATGGTCAAGGAAATACTGTACCAGCAAATACATTAGAATTTAGATTTAAAACAGATTCAAATTACGTATATAGCTCAGGAAGTCATTTAAATATTGCTTCAATTAGTAGTGGTAGCGTTAGTGATTATTATAATTTAGTTCTTACTAAAGAAACTAATGACGATAGTGAAGGAACATTAACATTATTTTCAAAAGATGGAAATGCAGTATCAGCGTCAAATTTACAAATATTTGATGATTCATGGCACTTAATAGCTATTGAAAATGTTGATAGCGTAACTTCACTTAAAGTAACTAAAACTTTATACGGAAATAAAATTTATATTCAATCCTCTAGTTTTGGCACAACTGAAGATATTTGGCCAACAACCGGAACAGAATATATTACATTTGCCAGCGGCTCACGAACTTTACCATCGTCAGTATCACTTCCTAATGGGACTAGCGTTTCAAATTTAGAAAAATTTTATGGACACTACCATGAAGTTAGATTATGGTCAGCCTCATTAAATGATGCAACTTTAATTGAACACGCAGCATCCCCTAGCACATATACATTTAATGTAGACCGACTTACTTTAAGTAATGGATCAGAAGCATCAAAACCATATGATCATTTATTCCAGCGATACACATTATCAACAAAAGGAATTTTAAGTGGTTCGTTTTACCAAACTTCAACTCATCCTAATCAAAAAATTAATACAGGTTCTTTATATTTTGCGGGATACCCAAATTCAGGGTCTATTAATTTTGAAGGATTTGAAGAGACATATTATACGCCATCTCCGTCATTAGGTACAAATACTTTATTTACTAGTAAAGTAAGAATAGAATCTTCTAGTTTAGATCCTAATAGAAGATTAAATACTAAAACTAGGGTAGAAAGAAGTTCATTTGACAAATATTCTGTAGATTCAAATCGTTTAGGGGTATATTTTTCGCCTCAAACTGCAATTAATGAAGATATATTTAACCAATTAGGATATTTTGAAATTGACGACTATATTGGAAATCCAGGAGATACGTATAGTGACCATTACAAAGACTTAAATAATTTTGCAATACAGTATTGGAAAAAGTACGAAAATAGAAACGACTTTGAAGCTTATTTCCGAGCACTTTCTATTTATGACTTTACTTTATTTAAGTATATTAAACGCATTTTACCGGCTAGAACAAATGCCATAACTGGTTTAGTAGTTGAGCCAAATGTATTAGAGCGTAGTAAAGTTAAATTGCTCAATAAACCTACGATTGAAAACTTAACTAAAGAAGCAAATATTGATAGGTACCAACCAAATATATTTGGAGCATATCAAGAAATATCAGCATCAATGGAATTCCTTACTCCAGCAGAAGGTACCGTTGCTCCTGATTTATTAGGTACTATTGAAACTGTAGTTGTTGACCCTGTAGTTGAGTTACTAACAAACGCAGAAGCTTCATTAAACATGTTACCTGACGTAATTGGCGATGGTGCTAGCGCGACAGCTGGACTAATATCAGATTTGTTCACTCATAATCGATTAGGATCAGAATATATTGAGCACAAATATATTGGAAAATATAAATTGACTCAAACAGGGTCTTATGTCCCATTACAAACGACAATATATAATCAATTAGAATCTAATCATTATTCTTATACTGATAGCAGTATTAGATATACAGAAATAGATTATGCATATGGAGATCTTTTTGGCCTCAGAACTACAGTGCCAGGCTCGTACTTATTAGTATTAGGGCCTTCTACGGGCGTTTATTATACCCGAGTTTACACAACTTCAGCTCCAGGAACCACTTATCGCCTTGTTATTAATTTTGACGAAGCACTTGATGAAGTTTCAATTTCTACATCAGCAGGAGATGAGTTAGTATATTATTTCCCGAGTGAAATTAATAACAAACAAAAAATTATTGAATTTTATGATACAAAAGGTATAGAGTCGATTCTCATTACCAACGAAATGGGGGAGAGCGAAGACGTATCTATACTTTCTGTATATTTATATAAAATTAATAAGGCTCAAGTTAATACGTTTTTCGGTACGGGGCATGAAAATGCTAGATGGAATGGAAGTAAGTTAGTCGGAGACGCAATTAATGTTGACTCTCCAAATACAGTCGATGGCGGGCCGGTAGTAAAAGTCACTGCCGTAAATCCAAATCAAATTATATTTGCGAACAATCAAGTTACCACTATTGACAAATCGGTAACAGGAACGAAAAATAAATCAATATGATATTAATAAATCTATATGATATTAGATTTTAAAGATAACCATATTTATTAAAAAGATAAAAAAGTTGAAACAACATGGGATACTTAAATAATAGTACAATTACTGTAGACGCTATTCTTACTAAAAAAGGAAGAGAATTATTGGCGCGAGGTAAAGACGAATTTAAAATCACCCAATTTGCGTTAGCAGATGACGAAATCGACTACGATTTATGGAATCCCGCTCACCCACTTGGGTCTAGTTATTATGGCGTAATTATTGAAAACATGCCACTAGTAGAAGCTAGTGCAGACGAATCAAACATTATGCGATATAAGCTCGTTACTTTGCCAAAGAAAACCGCTAGAATTCCTGTTATTGAAGTTGCACAAACATCAATAACATTAACATCTCCAGGTCAAAGAAACACAATCACACCGACTACAACAAACTTTGCATCAGGAAATGCTACATTAGGATATACAGCAATTCTTTCTAATTCAGATGTAGCATCATTACAAGTTGCGACTCCGGTTGCAGCAGGTGTAAGTCCAACGGTACCAAGATTTATTGGAGACTCGGAAGCAGCGCAATCAATTTCTGCGACTGGGTTTGCATTTAATATTATTGCTAAGCAGCAATTAGTATCTGACGTATCCGCTACATTAACTATTATAGGCAATGAAACCGGTGGTAGAACAACACTTAATATAACAGTTAAAAAGACTCAGTTGGCAACCGCATTGAATACCCCAATCGCAAACGCCCAATAAAATAATTAAACATGGCAATATTTAGATCACCATTTTCAGGATTTTCAATTAATCGCCCGACAGCAGTATCAGCAGTTGGCCCGATGTCTTCGACTGTCAGTAGCAGCCCAGTAGCAACATCCGTAGTGCCGCCAGCCTCAATTGGAAATCAAAACTCAGCAAGGGCGACAGCAGAAATGGCTTCTTCTGAAATCGAATTGAGAGCGCAGCAGATCGCTAATCAAATGATGGCCCAGTTAGCAACTCAAAATCAAACAACTTCTTCAGGAAGAGTATTTACTAGATTTGAGCCAGGCGCGGATATTATTGATAACCAAAAAACTTTTGTAACAACGGGATTATGGTCAGGTAACGCTGCGACAATGTCCGCAGCATATACAAGCTCACTCCAAACCGCAGCTTCGAAAGGATATTATTACGATGTATGGAATGGCAGCGCCGCGACTTCAGAATCTCAATTTGCAGTAGCTTGGGGTCATAGATTAGGTTCCGGGTCTAGCGCAGCAGGAACTCTTAACGATTCTCCTTCTAGAGCAGTATATTCTCAATATCGCTTATTATTATTGAATCCAACCGATACGACATTTACATTTGGAGATGGAGATTCTTCAGACAATATTTATGCTCTTAATTTTAATCGTGCTAGAATTAAAGATAAATTAGACCCAGGAAATTGGGAATTGCATTTAACTAATTTAAATGGAGCTAGCCACCCAAATTATGTATACACTGGCTCAAACGTTGCTGCATTATCAACAAATTTTGTATCGGTAGTTGACGATTCGGGAGATACCCAAGAAGCATTAACATTAACAGCAGCAGGTAGAGTATTTAATATTGTATCTGGAACATTAACCGGAGGTATTTATAATAGCAGTTCTCCTTCATATTATGGATTAGTATATCCTGATATGGGTGTTATTGTTTTAAATGGAAATGCGCTTAATACAAACCTAGCATTTAATACAGTATCAGGTTCAAACGTAGCAGGTGATAATGCTTGGAAATTATATACTTCAATTTCTGGAGCAATGTCAAATGATCCATTAAATAGATCGTTCCAAGCACGTAATGAAGAAACAATCACTTCAACTCATTATTTCGTAAGGGTTAAAAATGGCGAATATAATTTCTCAAATAACCCAACGTTTGTAACTGGATCTGTAGGAGAATTTTCTCAACCAACATTTATTAATGATCCTAAAGTATATATCACAACGGTAGGTATGTATAATGATCGTCAAGAATTATTAGCAGTTGCGAAATTAAGTCAGCCAGTACAAAAATCGTTTTCAAACGAGGCATTGATTAAAGTCAAACTAGACTTCTAATTAACGTAGTTAAAAATACCAATAAGTAGGCTCTTTGATATTTATATTAAAGAGCCTATCTACTATATGGGAAAACCAGGAGTATTTAAAAGAATTAATGGCGCAGATAAAACCATTACCCCTTTCAAGGCTTATAAGTCTTGGAGGTACGCAACAACATCTAGTTTATCGGCCGATGGATTAGACAGGCTAGTTGCAATTAAACCTAATCCATCAAAATATTCTGGAAACCGAGTTACATTAAATACTTGGCAAACGGAAAACGATTCTGGGTCAATATTAATTAATACATATAATGATAAAGAGGCTTCTTTAGTTTGGTATAGCTTAAATCATTTATATTATAAACGCGCTGGTAAGCCATATGAGACATTTGGTTATGCAGACCCATATGCTATTGAGAGAACTATATTTGATGAAGCGTCTGTAATATCTATACCGCAAAAGAAATTTGGAGAAGGTATAAAACCGGGATCATTAACATTACATTTAACTAATTCGGAATTAAATTCTGTGTCAATGTCATTGTATGATGACGGAAAGGGTAATCTAATTGACTCCGCATTAAGTGGATCTATTTCCAACGAATTATTATACTTAGGATTTAATTCAATGACATATGAATCAAATTGGACTGAAAGTATAGAAGAAGTTGAAAATATAGAAAATAATTTATTAAGGCCTGTATATGTCGACACGCTAATTAATGAATTAGAGGTAGTTGCTAAAAACGTATGGATTACTCCTAAATATAGTTTACCAACCGGATCACTTAATATTGATTGGGGTAATGCAGCATATTTTAATGGTAACGCTTATATACGTATTCCACATACTCCAGACATAAATTTTAAACAGTCCGAAGATTATGCTGTGTCATTTTGGTTATATAGAGAAGATCTTTCTACAGGCACAGTAGTATCAAAACGAACTACAGGCACCGGCGATTATATATCTAATGGCGTAATGCAAACTGGCGATGTAAATTTTAATATATCTCAGTATCCATTTAACATTGAATTAGCTGCTGGTAGTACTAATTCATTAATTGCAAAAATATCCGATGGATCATCAACCGCAACATTAACTCATAGCATTGGATCGGGCGAACGACATCATATCTTATTTCAAAAAACCGGGTCAATAGCACAATTATACGTAGACGGTACTTTAAGCACAACAGCAAATGTACCTGGAAATAAATTACAAAACCAAGCAGATGTATTTTTAGGTTCGTTAGGAATAACAAATGCGGGTGCAGTTAATAATGGATTTACTGGAGCTATTGATGAATTCTTTTTGTTTAGTAAAGCACTAACCGATTCTGAAGTATTACAATTAGCGTACGCAGATTCTGAAAATTTAATGTGTACTAATACAAATGCCGTTGGTAATGTATTTTATGAACATGGAATTATAGTATTATCAGATCCTAGACCAAAATATGGCACATCACAATATCGAATGTTTAACGATGTGTTATACAATTATAAAACCGGAGTAAATCAAGACCCATATTTAAGTGAGTTTTTGTTAGAATATAACTCGACAGTAACTTTATATGAACATGAATATGTATGTAAGCTCAAAGATGATGAGTTTAATTTTAGTTCAAACGTTACTTTAAGAAAAGATAATGAAGAAAATTCTCCTATACCAAAAAATATAGTAGCGAATAATGATTTTGCACCGTATATAACTACGGTAGGATTATATACTGCAAATGGAGAATTAGTAGCCGTTGGAAAATTAGGAACACCAATTAAAAAACGTGATGATGTTGATTTAAACATTATCGTTCGTTTTGACGTATAAAATAAATTAAATTAGTTATGGCACAAAGAAATCCATACAGTAGAAAAGCCGTTGCGGCTAAATACGGATTTCGCAGTGGTTTGGAAATGACCATTGACGAATCTTTAAAAGAAAGGGGTATAGATGGCGAATATGAACAACATATTATAGAATATGTTAAGCCAGAAACCCACCACAAATATCACCCTGACTTTAAATTGCCTAACGGCATTTTTGTTGAAACAAAGGGTAGATTTTTAGCGGATGATCGCAAAAAACATATTCTTATTAAAAAGCAGCATCCAGAATTAGACATAAGATTTTTATTTCAGAACTCTAAAACAAAAATTAGTAAAGGATCAAAAACTACATATGGTATGTGGTGTGATAAACATGGATTCGTATACGCTGATAAAGAGATACCTGAAGAATGGCTTCAATAATTTGGAACCTACAAAAGAAAATCTTATATTTGTCTAGATGGTAAATAATAAACTAATTCCTGTATTAGAAGGAGTACTGGGCAAAGGTAAAGTTACGAATAAAGGTAACATAGCATATCATTGCCCATTCTGTCATTCTAGCAGAAAAAAATTAGAAGTACAGACATTGACGAGTGATCAAGGGGAGAACCCATGGCATTGTTGGGTATGCAATAAGTCTGGTAAAAAATTACCCACCTTGTTTAAGTCATTAAACGTTGGGCGAGATAAAATCGCTGAACTTTATAAAGTTATTGACACCCTCCCAAAATATAATAGCAATCAGATCGCTAGTCTCAGGATGGATACGACGGTCGTAGAGTTGCCAAAACAATACATATCTCTATGCAATTATTCAGATTCTATAGAATATAAAAATGCTATTCACTATTTAAGGTCAAAAAGAAAAATATCACTATCTGAAATTGTAAAGTATAACATTGGATATTGTGAAGAAGGCGAATATGCTAAAAAAATTATAATTCCTAGCTACGACGAATTTGGAAAACTTAATTATTTCGTTGGAAGGGCTTATTATGAGGCTGAATCATTTAAACATAAAAACCCTAATGTATCAAAAAATATTGTTGGGTTTGAATTGTTTATTAATTGGTCGCTTCCTATCGTATTAGTTGAAGGAAGTTTTGATGCAATAGCAGTTAGACGAAATGCAATACCATTATTTGGAAAAACTATATCTGAAGATTTACGTAAAAAAATTATTGAACATAAAGTTACGCAATTATATATTGCTCTAGATAAAGACGCACAAAAACAAGCTCTAGAGCATGCTGAGTATTTTATGAATGCCGGCATACAAGTTTACTTTGTTGATTTAAAAGAAAAAGACCCTGCAGATATTGGGTTCGAGAAGATGACTAAACTAATTAAATCAACTAAACCATTGACATTCGAAAAATTTATCGAATATAAATTATTTAGTTAATGAAAAAAATTGAAGTTGGTCTGACTAAAATAGATAAAATTTATCATTTAGCGGACATACATATTAGAAATTTAAAGCGCCATAAAGAATATAATACAGTATTTGCTAGAACTGTAGACGCTATTAAAAGTACATTAGGGCCTAATGATATTATCTTTTTAGGTGGGGATATTGTACACGCAAAAACAGATATGACTCCCGAGCTAGTTCAGTCTGTTCAAGAGTTTTTCAAAATGTTTGCTGACTTAGCGCCAACTATTTTAATTACAGGTAACCACGACTGTAATTTAAATAATAAGTCTAGACTAGATGCATTGACTCCAATTGTCAATGCTCTTAATCACCCTAATCTTTTTTATCTTAAAGATTCTGGTATATATGAAATTGCTGATAAGAACTTTGTAGTAATGTCAGTATTCGATAAACCTAAAGATTTTATTAGGGCAAATGACTTTGTTGCTGATTATAAAATTGCATTGCACCACGGTGCTGTTAATAATGCAATGACAGATATTGGATTTAGATTAGTTAATGATAATGTCGACTTAGATTTATTTGACGGATATGATTTAGTGCTATTAGGAGATATTCATAAACCAGCTCAATATCTTAATGCCGAAAAAACAATTGCATACCCCGGATCATTGATTCAACAAAATTATGCCGAGGCACTAATTCATGGAATGTTAGTCTGGGATACTGACACTAAAGAGTCTGAATTTGTTGTAATTGAAAATGATATTTGTTATTATACATTAGAAATTGATAATAAAAAATATACTCCAATATCAAAGGATTTAATTGATAAAACAATACGATTAAGAGTTAAAGTACAAAATACTGAAAATTCAGATATTAAGTCAATTATTGCAAAAGTTAAATCTAAATTTAATGTTGAAGAATATACTATACAAAAAATTAATGATTTTACTCAAAATAAAACTCGAGTTGATAAAATTAATATCGGAGACGTAAGAGATGTAGAATATCAGAACCAACTAATTTCGAAATACCTAGAGAATAAATTTGATCTAGATGATGAAATGTTGGATGGAGTGCGACACGTCAATCGGACAGTTAATTCTAGTTTGCCCTCATTAGATATTAGCAGAAATATTTCATGGACTCCAAAGCGATTTGAGTTTTCAGATATGTTTAGTTACGGAGATAATAACATTATTGACTTTACAAACATGAAAGGCGTATATGGATTATTTGCTCCAAACGCGTCTGGTAAGTCGACTTTATTAGACTCTATTACATATTGTATTTTTGACAAATGTGGTAGAACATCAAAGGCCTCGAGTGTAATGAACAATAAATCTAATTCTTTTAATTGTAAATTCAATTTTGAATTAGACGGAAAAGATTTTTGGATTGAAAAACGAGCATCAAGAGGTCGTGGAAACCATGTGCGAGTCGATGTCGATTTTTATTCAATCGATGCTATGGGTCAAAAAGAATCTTTAAATGGTAAAGAAAGGTCTGAGACAAACAATAATATACGAAATATATTAGGGACGTACGAAGATTTTGTATTAACTGCATTATCAGTACAAAATAACAATTCTGGGTTTATTGATATGTCTCAAAAAGATAGAAAAGATTTACTATCCCAGTTTTTAGATATTAATATTTTTGAAGATTTATACTCAATTGCTAATGCCGATATTAAAGAAGTTGCTACTTTGGTTAGAGAATACCAGCGCCAAGACTTTTCAACTCAATTAGCCACTGCAATTAGTGATATACAATTGTATAAACAGGAGCATAAAGACCATCAATTAGATAAACAAGAGTTAGTATCTGAATTATCTGATTTAAATTCTAAAATTTTAGAACTTACTAGTAATTTAGTGCCAATTGATTCGTCTATATCAGATTATAATGGATTAATTTCATTAGAGAGTAAAGCTAAAATTTTCTTAACACAATTAGAGGCTGCTTCAATTGAAAAAAATGGAGAATTAGACGCTATTGAACGACAAATATCTGAATTACAGACTAACTTAACAGCATATAATATTTCGGAAATTCAAGCAAGAATTGATGTTTTAGAAGGAGTGCGAGAGACTGAATCAACATTAAGTTTAGATGTAGAGCGCCTTAAAACTGAAGTGCGTCATAAGCTAGAAAAAATGGAAAAGCTCAATGATTTAGAGTATGACGAAAATTGTTCGTTTTGTATGAATAATATTTTTGTCAAAGACGCTATTGAGACTAAAGCATCTATTGAAGAAGATAAGAAGACCGCACAAGAATTAATTGATAAATTGACTATTGTTAGGGAAAAGATAGAAGAACTTGTTCCTTCAATTGAAGAGAAAAAAGAATATGAATCTTTACAAAGACAAATTAGTGATAAGACATTAGCTAAGTCTTCTATAGAATCTGAAATTTCGCAAATTAAATTAAAATATCATCAAGGAGTTGCTAAACTTAATGAAGTTACTCAGTTAATAACTGAATACCATAATAAGAAAGCTACTATTCAAGAAAATGAAAAAATAAAACGTGAGATTAATTCATTAAACACAAAATCAAATTCAATTAAAGAACAAATTAGTTTACTTGACGATGATATTTTAAAATGTCATTCAAATTTAATTGTAGCGGAGCAAACAAAACTCAATACCGAAGCTTCGATTAAAAAATTGCGTGAATATGAGCGGCGTTATAAATTTTATCAATACTATCTTGAGGCGGTTAATAGAGATGGGGTTCCATATGATTTAATTAAAACTGCAGTTCCGTATATTGAGCAAGAAATTAATAATATTCTTGGACAATTAGTAGAGTTTCAATTAATGTTAGAAATGGATGGCAAAAATATTAATTGTTATATTGTATATGACCAAGACAATTATTGGGCTATTGAATTAACATCAGGTATGGAGAAATTTATTTCTTCATTAGCAATTCGAACTGCATTAATTAATGTATCGACATTGCCTAGACCTAATTTTATTGCTATTGACGAAGGATTCGGCGTATTAGACTCTGATAATCTAAATTCCATGTATAATTTATTTGATTATCTTAAGTCGCAATTTGCTTTCATGTTAGTTATATCACATATCGATTCAATGCGTGATGTAGTTGACCACTTAATTGAAATTGTTAAAACTAACGGAAATTCGAAGATAAGTTACGATTAGATATTTATTAGAAAGTAGATATCTAACGGATGGCAAAAAAAGAAATCATATACCAAGGACTAGCTGATTTTCCAGTTGCAATCGAAGATTTTAGTACAAACTCTCCTAGTTACTTCTTAGTAACAAAATTACCTACAGAGTTTTATGCCGGAACAAATATTTTAAAATTTAAAGGAAATTCATCTTTATTTAAAGAAGACGAGCCTGTATATATTGAAATATTAGATTCAAATGGCGCACCAATTTATTATGAAGTTGGTTTAGATTTAGAGTCAACAGAGCAGACAGCAATAGTAGCGGTACATATTAATCAAGACACTGCACCGGGCACAGGATATATAATTCTTTGCGGAGTGGTAAATTCCGATATTAACGGAATACCACAAGATACGAGCGGTATTAATGTAAGATGGATAGCACCTATTCCTATCGACCCTTCAAAAAGAAATGATACGGATATTATTTATGATGCTCTACCAGAGGTTACAATTGCAACTTCTGTAGGATCATATTCTAGCCCAGATTATAATGGAAGCGCAAATAGATATTCAGTCATTGACACTTATAATATAACATATTTAAATTATAACGGCACTGGCGTATTAGTAACTTCGTCATTATCGCCTGTAGGATTTTCTGCAAATTCGTTAGGAGCTGAAGTCTATATAGATTTTCTTGATATTGATTCAGCAACGCCGGCAATTCCAAATTTAGTAAACTCGGGTGTTACGCTAACTGCCACAGAAATAACAGACGGTTATATTATTCTATCTGAACCGATATCTGCGGAAATTTATAATTCAAATTCTCGATGGCAACCGTCGACAGCTGAGATAGGATTTGCTGAAATTACATATGAAGGCTCGGGATCATTAAATGTTAATTCAACCGAAAACTCATATAATGTAGTAAGTGCATATTTTACAAATTTAGAACCACAATTAGGAACAGTTTCAAAAATTCGATCATACTATCGCTCAACCGGAGTTGGTCAATACACATTAATTAATGAAACTGATATATCAAGTTTAGCAGGCGAATTCGGATTCACACCAGCATCTGCGTCAGTAGCGTTTCCATTACCAACATTACAAAGAAACGAGCGAATAGATTTTAAATTTGAATTTGTTAATCCTGCGGGATATGTATCAAAACAAGTTATCGAGTCACTTAACAATTTCTTTTTAGGTGGAAATACATATATTGGCGGTGATGATAACTTATTAACAGGATCATTATTCGTAGCTAGCGCAACGGGAACGGGCGTGCAAATAACCGGAAAGAATAATGCATCAATGATCAAGTCCTTAGGATATACAGGATTTTATGATGCACTAAGCGGTGCGGGTCAATCAGGATTTGTGTTATATTCTGGATCAATATCTCCATTATTAGGAGAAACAGTAACAAATAGTTATTCTGGCGTTGGATTAGAATTAGTAGCCAATAGCGATTCATATTTTAAATATACTACTGCTAACGGAGGGTTATTAGACATACGTACAGAAAAATTCTTTATTGGGACTAGTAATATATTTTTAAGTGGTTCGGACGGAAATTTAGAAATATTGAATAAAACTGCAACCAAAACTAAATTTCATTTACGCCCGGATGGATTTGTCACTGCATCTGCGTTTATTGCATTTACTGGTTCAAGTGATACGAGTAATTATTTAATGTTAGATACATCTATTGGTTTAGTTGATGGAAAAAATATCGGACGAATTCTCTTTTCCCAAGGAGCTCCACAAACATTACTGAACGCCAGTGGAATTTCGACAACAAATTATAATATCGTTTCAAAGCCAATAGCATCAGGATTAGCTGTAACGCTTACCAGAATACAGGCTGAAAATAAAAATGCCATGACTTCGTCGCTTCTATGGCGTGCAATACCAGGAACAGAAGATGTTTCTTTTTATACATTACCATTTGAAAATCAAATTACAGTATTTGGTAATGTATATATTGAAAAATTAACTGCAGGAACAGGGTCATTCGGTTTAGCTGGATTACCAGTAACCGGTGCATGCGACCCCGCACTCACATTGGCGCTTAATTTTTCTATATGGTCACCTAAGTCCGGCACATATTCTGGCTTCGGCGAAGCTGCATCTGGATCAGGTGGGGCATTTTTAGCGGGGGCATCTGGTACAGTATCATATACAAATTCAGGATCAGCTATCGGCAGTGAATTAAATCAATTCGGGACGTATACCTACCGCGAAGGACTTACCACCGCAGCAAATAATACTACGGGGTCAGCCGCAGTTCGACAAATGTTACCATTTAAAATAATAGTACCATTGCCAGCCTCAGCATCAGATAAATTAGTTACACTGACATCTGATTACCAATTAATTAAGGTCGGCGGCGGCACTAGGCCTCATAATGATAATTTTACGTTTAGAGCTAAGATAGCAAATATGACAGCAATTATTGGAAGAGTACTTCAATCTACTGCGACATCTGGTACTGGTCAATTCGTAGCAGTCGATTATTTCGGCGGCGGCGAGTCGTTATAATTAGTTTCATATTACTTTAAAAAATTAATATTTATTACAAAAGAGAATATAGATGGCTATTTCAAATTTATCAACGCAATACATTTCGTCATCATTTCAGTATTTGATGCAAGTGTCTTCATCTGGAGAAGTATTTTCTGGTGCGGGCACTCAAGTGACTAGCCTTGATGTAAATGCAACATATGCTACGACTGCCGGAAGTGCAGCCGCAGTTACTGGGTTAGATACGGGCTCACTAGCAACTACCGGATCAAATACATTTACTGGTAATCAAGAAATTCAAGGAAATTTAATCGTATCCGGAGATTTAACTGCAAACCAATATATTGTTAATTCAACAGTATACGCAGTAACGCAATCATTTTCATCAGGCTCAACTATTTTTGGTAATGATAGTGTCGATACTCATCAATTTACAGGATCACTTTCTGTATTAGGAAATGCTGTTGCAACTTCATTTACTGGGTCAATTTTAGGTACTGCGACAAACGCAGCTGCATTAAATAACCAGGCAGCATCTTATTATACGAATGCATCAAATATTAATGCTGGTACAATTGGAGATGCATATTTACCAGCCATAATATCTTCAAATATAACAGGTACAGCAGCAACCGCAACGTCAGCATCATGGGCATCATATGCAGAGACAGCAACATTAGCATCATATGCAGTGACAGCTTCATTATCTGAAGCAGTAAAAACTAATGGCGCCGGAAGCGGCACATGGTATCCTTTAATGCAATCTGGAGTATCAACCGGTTATAAAATACCAACATTTAATAATACATTTGCATTTGACGGAAATACTAAAGTATTAACAGCAACAGCATCGTTTGCTCAAACAGCTTCTTATATATCGCCAACCTTTATTTCAGCTTCAGCAGCTGCATCAGGATTCGGAGCAGGAGGAGGCGGCGGCACGACAACAAATTCATTAACAATTACCGATTCAGGCGGTACATCCCCAGGAGCGACCTTCGATGGATCAAGTGCTATTACAATTGATTATTCAACAGTAGGAGCTCCTAAAACAGATGGTACCGGTGCCTCAGGCGCTTGGGGCATAGATATAACAGGTAATGCGTCATCCGCAACTACAGCAACGACTGCAGTTTCTGCAACGACAGCTGTTAATGCAACTAATGCAACTAATGCAACGTCAGCATCATATGCAGTAACTGCTTCATATGCACTAAATGGTGGCGGCGGTGGATCTTCAATCGCAGTAAGTGATGAAGGTGTACTAAAAACATCAACCGCAACATCATTTAACTTCGTAGGAAATGCGGTAGTAGCAAATGCATCTGGAGGAGCTGTAACAGTGACAATCGCAACAGGTAGTGCTGGTGGAGCAACTGTACCAGGAGGAAGCACTAACCAGGTACAATATAATAGTGCAGGATCCTTTGCAGGCACGTCAGGCTTAATAGTAACTAGCTCGGCAGTAGTATCATTAACTCCTAAACAGTCCACGCCGGCAGATACATATATGACAATAAGTCATGTTGATGAGCCTGTAGGTCAGATTATAGCAGTAACATCTGCCACACCCCGAATGTATTTAGTCAATGGCCATCTAATTCATTTAGACAATTTGACATCTACTAACCGCGGAAGTTTCATAGGAGCGGCAGCAGGAGCCTGGCAGACAGCAACTTCAGCCACTGACTATTCAACTGGTTCATTAGTATTGTGTCCAAATATAATTAGCTCCGGCGAAGACGATTGCTATTTGCCAAACTCATATGTTGCAATTAATTTAACATATCAACAAGGAGCATCAGGCCCATGGGCAACGATTCCTGTCAGCACTTCGGTAATAGGAAGTCCGCTGTATTTAGATACCGCTGGTCGGGTTAAAACAACACCAACAACAACGTCAGGAGAGCACGTACGTGTATTAGGATATATTTACAATATTTGGAATGACTCAGGAACAGGCGACGATTATTTAAGTTTTTATTTTATGCCGGCAGGCTCATGGGTAACTATCTAAACAAATATAGATGTCATTTGAATCGAAAATATTAGGAATTCCAGTATCTAACATTAGTAAGATTGTTGGAAAACCAAAAGCATCGATTGACCGAATCGCTCGGCAAAAAGCTTTTGCGTTAGGCCTTCGAGAGCCAACCGCAGATGAGATATCTAGATATACAGTTCCAGATTTAGTATTAAATAATGACGCCGGCGCATACGCTGCAAATTCAAAAATTAAATTTAATTCAATACCGCCAAATGCTACTATATATTATACAACCGACGGCACTGAACCTACACCGAAGAGTCCGATATATGTAGCTGAACAAGAATTTACGTTATTAGATCGTACGGATTTAAAATATTTTGTATATATACCAGGATATATTCGACCTTCGGTCGTAACTAAAACATATACTATTGCGGTAGCAGATAACACATTATCAACACCAACGCTTTCATACACAGGAGACGCAAATAACGGAGAAGATGTAATTGTAACTATTTCTTCACCTGATGCTGGTAGTATAGAAGGAATTGATATTTATTATACGGATGACGGAACCAACCCAGAAACCTCAGAAACAAAACAATTATATAGAAACACAATAACAATCATGCCAGGATCAATCAAAACAATTAAAGCCGTAGCATCGAAGTCGGGATATACCAGCTCCGGAGTCGTATCTGCTACATATGGTGTAACAATATTAGGTACACTAACTGACCCAAGAATTACACTCTCAGGTACAGAAAATGAAGCTGGTGAATATATCAATAATGTAACATTGACAGCTGCGTATATAGGGCCAGAAGAAGGAGTATCTTTATATTATACTACCGACGACACTACGCCTAGCGCTGCTAACGGAACGTTGTATGACCGAGCTATAACATTTTCAGATACTGACACAGTTAAATTTATTGCAGTCGCTTCAGGATACCAGTCCTCGGCCGTAGTAACAACTTCGTTTACAATTGGAGTAGCAACAGTAATCGCAACGCCAACTATTACTATAGCTGGGTCTGCTGCAAATGGCACCACTCATACCGGAGATAAAACAGTATCATTTGCATCAACGACAGCAGGAGTAACATTCTATTATACCACAAATGGAACTACGCCTACGGTCAGCTCATCGTCAGGAAGTTCGTTTACGACTTCTGGATCAGCAACGGTAAAAGTACTCGCCGTAAAAACGAATTATACAAACTCAGCAGTTGCATCTGCAACGTATACAATTACAGTACCAACGCCATCATTTAGTGCTGGAACTGGGTTATATACCGGAGACCAATCTATTACATTATCTGACTCACTCGCTGGAGCAACAATATTATACAAAATTGGATCGGGAACGTATAATAACTATACCGGAGCATTTAATACAGCTGGATCAGCAACGTATACGGCATACGCAACTAAATCAGGCTATGCCGATTCAGCTACGATCGCAGTAACATATACGATTAAATTAGCCGCGCCGACATTGAGTTATGCTAGTGCGACAGTTGCTAACGACTTTAACTTAACAATGAGCGCCACAGCTGGGTCGACAATTCGATATACCACAAATGGTACGACACCAGACTCAAATAGCAATATTTATAGTGGAGCTATTACCGTATCTGGTACACAAACTATCAAAGCAATTGCACAAAAATCAGGATATACCGACTCATCAGTATCGTCAGGAGTATATACTTTCATAGTAGCTGATCCGACATTTGATCCTGTAGATGGATCTGAAGTAGTACTTAATGACGTTGTGACAATTAGCACAATTACCAACGGAGCAACAATTCGATATACTACGGATGGAACCACACCAAATGATAGCTCAGACCTATATGTAGATGGAGTAGAAATAACAGTGTAATAAGTTTTGAATGGGAAGCGAAGTAACAATAAGAGTAATTGCATCAAAGCCTGGCTATACTAATAGCCAAGTAGTTAGTGCAACCTATACCGTAACAGGCGGAGGCGGCGGTCCAACCGCATATGAGTGGACCGTTGTTTCTACACCCGTAATGGATGAAATATGCGGGCTAGATCCTAGATCGGCATTTGTGGTATATACAGACGTAACTCCTCTGCAAGAAGGCATAACGTTGTATATTGACTCTGGACTTACTACTAGCGCCAATATCGATCAATTCTATTTAGATATTTCAGAACCTGGAAATCCTATATGGTTTTATGATAGAAATGGTACTCAAAATACCCGACAAACTTGTTAATAATGATAAAAACAATAATTGCAATATATCCAGGACGCTTTCAGCCATTTGGTAAACACCACGCTGAGGCATTTAAATGGCTCCAAAAACAATTTGGAACCGGTAAAACATACATCGCAACTTCAGATAAAATAGACCTTCCAAAGTCGCCCTTTTCTTTCAAAGACAAATCCGACATCATAAGTAATTATGGTCTTAAGGACAGGCTTGTACAGGTAAAGCAACCATATAAAGCGGAGGAGATTTTAGGTAAGTTCGATCCAAAGACAACTGCCGTAGTATTTATGGTAGGAGCTAAAGATATGAAAGAAGATCCAAGGTTTGCCATGAAACCTAAAAAAGATGGCTCTCCTTCATATTTTCAAGAATATTCTAAAAATAAATCAAAATTAGAAGGATTTGATAAACATGGGTATCTTATTGTAGCACCTCATGTTCACATAGCAATTCCTGGCTATGGCGAAATGTCTGGCACGAGTTTAAGAAAGGCATTAGGTTCGAAAATTCCTAGAACACAAAAAATAAATCTTTTCAAAGCAGTATTTGGATGGTATGAACCAAAGACAGCAAATATGGTATTTGATAAGTTAGAGTCAATAACAGAATCAAAATTATCTATTGCAGAAGTTATGAAAAGTAAAAATAAAGTTCCAATAAATATAAAAGAAGAAACCCAAGTTTTTACAAAAAATTGGTGGGCTGAGTCATTAGATTTAAACAATTTAAATCTTAAAGAATCTTTAATAACTGAGGGTGGCGCAGGAGGTCATATGGCACATCCATTTAATGTTGATTGGGTAAAGACAGGAAAAGATCTTTTAAAGATTTTTGATATGTCAGTAAAATATTTAGAAAAAGGACCAGCATCTGTTAAAATTGACGGAGTTAATGCTTCAATTCGTTTTGTAGAATTAGACGGCAAAAAACAATTTGTAATGGACCGTGGCTCAAATAAGCCATTGGACGTTAAAGGTATTACAAAAGCAGAATTGACAGACCGTTTTGGCGAGGGTCATGGTATGATTAAAGTTGGAGGAAAGGTATTAGATATTTTTAATGATGCTATTCCAAAAATTACACCAGCATTAAAAAAATTAGGATTATGGGATAACCCAAATATCTTATTTAACATTGAATATGTTGCTGGATCTACCAATGTTCTTTCATATGAAAAGAATTTCTTAGCTATTCACGGATTATTAGAAATTCAACAAGTAACTCCAAAACGAAGAGGTACTAATGAAATACGTCATGACGAAAAAGCGATGCAAGATTTATTAAATAATCTAGCACCATCAGCTAAAAAGCAAGGATATGAAGTATTAGGTTCAGTACCAACTGAATTAAAAGGTAAGCCAAATTTTGGAAGTGTATTAAATACTAAGTATACAATTAATTATGGCGGAGGAAAGGAAGAGACTAAAACACTTCTTCAATGGATATCTACCGCAAAAGTACCAGATCAAAACATTAAGACAGTTGACGGAAAAACAATTGCCGCACTATCAAAAGACGTCTTAATGAAAATTTCAGATGGCACTCCACTTTCTGAATATATTGCAGATCCTAAAGATTATCAAGCTGCAATAGACGGATTTGCAATTTATTTAGCAACTATGAAATTAGGAGATGCTGTATTAGAAAAATTAGAATCTCCATTAGGTCCAGTTACTGACCATGAAGGAATTGTAATACGAGATAAATCTATTTATAAAGAGCCATTTAAGCTTACCGGCAAATTCATTTTAGGCGGATTAGCGACATCTTTTAGAAAATAGAATAATTATTATTAAAATAGTTTATGGCAAAGTTACGTAATATTGAAGCTATCCGAAAAATGCTTGACGGAACGCACAAAACCCAAACAAAAAAGTCTGTTGGGTTTGCTGATATTCGTCAAAAAACACAACCTAGACAGGTAGGTGAAATTTGGATGGATGAAAATGGTGTAGAATGGGAGCAGCGTACCGGATTTAAAATTAAAAAAGGTAAACTTGACGAAATACGTGAGTTAATTAACGCGTCAAAAATGCCAGCCCAATGTCCAAAGTGTAGTCAATCGATGACTAAATCATTGGATAAGAAGTTTTGGAAGTTAGAAGGTCATTGTTTTGACTGCCAATTGGAATTAGAACATACTCTTCGTATTGAAGGAAAATATGAAGATTATGAACGAGATAGGGTTTTGCGTAATGCAGAGGCTTGGTTAGCAGATGCTGAACAAGAAGCTAAAGAATTAGCAGAAGTATTTCGCAATCCAGTAACATTTGCAAACGCAGATGGAACTATCGAAGAATGGTCAGGAGGTATGTCTGGCGATGAGCTAGCAGAAAAAATAGAAAAAGAATTTGAAGAATTTAAGATAAACTTCATAGATAAGTTAAAATAAAAGTAAAATATAATGTTTGAATTTACACCGATTATTGTTGCGTTTTTAACTGGTGTCGCGGGGCCTGTCATTGTAATGGTAGTAAGGACATATTTAGAAAAGCGTAGTAAAGCGAGAGATATGGTTGTTGACGCGGTTGAAGTTGGTACTTTGGTTTCTACAAAAATTGACCATATTCGAGAAGAGATGAGGGCTGACCGAGTTTGGGTATCACAATTTCATAATGGAGGCCATTTTTATCCTACCGGTAAATCAATTGCTAAATTTAGTATATTTTATGAAACAGTTGGCACGGGAGTTAACTCAGTTCAATCAAATTTTCAAAATATACCAGTTAATTTATTTTCAAAATCAGTTAATAAATTATCAGAAGATGATGTTATACAAATAGCAGATTATAAAGACGACGAAATAGCAACGTATGGGCTTAAATACATAGCACAAGATACTGGATGTAAATCTGGATATTTATTTGCGATAAAGACAATTGATGGCAAATTTATAGGAACGCTAGGCTTAGACTATACTAAAAGAAAAACTAAATTAGGAGACGACGACATTCAACATTTAATTAATCACGCTACTGCTATAGGAGGTGTATTAATGACCCATTTAAACCAAAAGTAATATGACACCAAATATTTCTAAAGAATTAAAAAAAGCGACAGAAGATTTGCATACAAAAATGTTAGCAATGCAAACCGAAGAATCTAAAATGATGACACTTCGTGACGCTTTTGTAAAAGCAACAGATCCTGCTAAAAAAGAAAAATTAAAACCAGCTTTAATTAAACAAAGCAAAATTTTAAAAGCTGCTGAAGAAGCTGCAGACAAAGCAGATGCGTTATTTCATAAAATCTTAACACAAGAGCCTGAAGAAATTTATGATTTATTAGATCATAAAATTCAAGAGCATGTAGTACGTTTAGCAGTTCGTAGAATTGTTAAAGAAGCCCATGAGTCTGAGGCTGAACCTGTATCTGTTGACACAGAAGTATTTAAGTTTTTCGAGTCAAATAAAAAGAAATTAGAAGGATTAGCGGAAGATGGCGACTGGGATGAATTTTATGAATTAGCATTTAATAAATTCCCGGACTATGAGCAAGACAAAATATCTCAGGCAATGAATGTTGCTGCTATGAGAGCTGGATGGTTTGAAGATAATATCGACGACTACCGTCAAAGCGAAGAGGACCTAGATATGATGGCAAACGGCACTAAAGAGCAACAAAAAGGAGTAAACATGGGTGATTATGATAAAAAGAATAAATTGCCTAAACAATCTCCTACCGACATTGTTGTTGGAGACTTAAAAAAACTTAAAGAATCAAAAAAAAAGTAAATGAGGAAGAGCTTGAAGAAGCTGAATACCGAGGCCGAAAAGTAAAATTAGGCAAACCATTTTATACACCCGGTGGACCTAGAAAACGTGCTGTATATGTTAGAAATGACAAAGGCAATGTAGTTAAGGTAGGATTCGGAGAACCAGGAATGAAAATTAAAAAATCAAACCCAGAGCGACGTAAGTCATTCCGAGCAAGACATAATTGCGACAACCCAGGGCCAAGATGGAAAGCTCGCTATTGGAGCTGTAGATTTTGGTAATTAGATATTTATATTAAAGAAATTAAAAATGAAACAACACGAAGGATATACGCCAGGCCAAGGCTGGAGCCAAGACTTTGAATATGAAGACATGCTTCAAGCCGGTATCGATCTTAAAATTACAGACGATTTAGATTTAATGGAAAAAATCGTTGAAGATTTTACAGATGTAAATTATCATAGAGAGGCTGCACATTTATATGATGCAATTGATGCTCTTAAAGCTGGTGAAAAAGCTGAAGCTCAAAAGTATTTAAAAGCGTTTCAAAAAGAATGTCAAACAACTTTAGATGTAATTATTCGAGAGTCTGTATATATGCGTGAGCGATTTACTAAATTGGCTGGATTAATTAATGAGGCAAAAACCAAAGAAGAATTAGCAGCTGAGCTGAAAGCAGCATTTAAAGCAGGACCCGCTGCTACTAGAGCATTTTTAGATACTAGTGACGGTCAATCTGATGTAGTAAGAAAAGAACTTTTACTTAGCCCAGAGATAGACGGAGATATGTCGGATGACACTGTAGCTGTAGGAACTGCAGCAGGCACTGCCATGGATTATAAACCAACTCAAAGTGAAATTGATTTAATGAAATCAGTATCATATCCATTAGGTTCTGCTAAAACACTTACAGATGCTATTACAACAGGTCCAACTGCAAAGGGTATTGTAACTTCTGGAGATTTAATTATTGACGGGCATCACAGATGGTCAGGTGCAATTTCTATTGGTGGTAATAACGCAAAAGTTTCCGGAAAAGATGTAAATTGGCCTGGAAAAGATACACAAGAAAAATTAGCTGCTGCTCAAATTGCAATTGCAGCTGAGTTAGGACCTGGTAAGCCAATTCCATCGCAAGATAAGCCATTTAAAACAAATATAATGGGTAAAGATGCAGCTGCAATTGGAAAAATGATTATGCAAAATGTCAATAAAAAGACTGATCCAAACGCACCTGGCGCATTACTTAACGATGATATGATGCAAGACTTAACGTCTGGAGAAAATAAAGATATTAATATTGTATTGAAATGGTTAGGCCCTTTAGCTGACAGAGTAAAAGATAAGGTAGGGCCCGGAAAGCCTAGCTCTGAAGACGCTATATATCAATTACGTATAGCAATTGCAACTAAAGTCGGACAGAATTTAGAAAAGTTACCTAATAACCCTGACGCTCCAGAACGTAAAGACATGCCTCAATTTGACCCAACAGTGGGAGGACCAAAAATTGATTCAATAACTGGTAAATTAAAAGGAAATAAAGCAGGCAATTTTAACGTGGCTCCTCCATTTAATCAAAAAGAATCAGTAAATAAAAAATTAGATAATATGCTTAAAGAGTCTATTATCAAAATAAAGTAATATGATTAAATTAGCAGATTTACTTAAAGAAGCTGATGGCGAATCTAAATGCCCAGTAGCGACACAAAACGGCGAAGTTAATATCGAAAACCGCCAAGTTGCTATTGACAGATATGGCTATGGTCCACTGAACCCAAACAATCCAAATATTAAATTTTGGAAAAAGAAAGCAGCGCTTTGGAAAATCGAAGACATTGATGAAGTAAAGTCGGCAAGATGCAATTCTTGTGCAGCATTCAATATTACTTCTAAGATGTTAAGTTGTATTGAAAAAGGATTAGTTGGCGACGCTGAAGGAGAATCAGTGCCTGCTGCATTAGAAGGCGAAGAGCCAACAAAAGCAACGCCAATTGAATCTCCAGAATTTGATGATACCGAAGGAGCGCAACAAGATGCATGGGATACTATCGAAGCAGGAAAGTTAGGATATTGCACGATGCATAAATTTAAGTGTGCTGGGTCTAGAACATGTAATGCCTGGATCGAAGGCGGGCCCGTAAAAGATAAATAATAAATTTAAATAAGTTATGCCATTAGTTAAAATTAAATTAGAACAAGACATTTTTCTAGCATTTAAGCGAATGTCTAATTCAGGAAAAGATATTGACGAAGCACAAAGGGAATTAGCTAAAGATTTAGCATCAGCAATTGATAGTTATATACGGTCAGCTACTATTATAGTGCCTCCAGGTCAAGTTATCACAGGTGCCGGCGGAGGGGTTGCACCCGTTGTTGGCGCAACATCAGCACCATCCCCAACAGCTATAATTTCATAAGTAATTACTACCTTGATATTTATTTAAAATGGTAGTATGAAAACATTTGAATTCATTAAACAAAACTTCTCGTTAGTAGTAATTGCGGTATTAGTAATTATTATTCTTTTACAGCGGTCTTGCACATCACAACCCACTGAAAAAGAAATTATTAAAATTGAAGGCAAAAAATACGAAGTTATAAAACGAGATACTGTCATTAAAACAGTAACACAAACAGTTTATAGACCAGGCGAAATAATTTATAAAGAGGTTCCTGTATATGTAGAAATACCCGCAGACGTCGACACTCTTGCTATTCTTAAAAACTACTTTGCAATTAATGTATATAAAGATACGTTACATCTTAAAGATTCTTTAGGGTATGTTTCTATCATAGATTCAATAACTCAAAATGGAATCAAAAGTAGATATTTCGATGCCAGTATTAACAAATTTGAAAATAATACATACCTAAAAGAATTAAATACTCAATTATATTTAGGTGGTAGTTTAGGAATTCAAAAGCCTGATAATTTATTATTAGGCGCAAATGCATTCTTAAAAACAAAACAAGACAAAGTATATGGTCTAGGCTTTGGCGTAAATTCACATTTAGATCCTTATATTTACGGTACATTACTTTGGAAAATATCATTTAAACGGTAAATATATGTCCGCAAATCAAGCGTCATTAAAAGAAATAATTAAGCAGGAATATAAAAAGTGTGCTTCTGATCCAGTACACTTTATGAAAAAGTACTGTCAAATTCAACATCCACAAAAAGGAAAGATTCCATTTCATTTATATCCATTTCAAGAGCAATCGTTGCACCAATTAAGAGATAATGATTATAACATTATTTTAAAGTCACGTCAGTTAGGTATTTCAACATTATCAGCAGGTTACGCTCTGTGGTTAATGACTTTTTACAGTGATAAAAATATCCTAGTTATCGCCACTAAACAAGAGGTAGCCAAGAACTTAGTACTTAAAGTAAAGGTGATGTACGAGTACCTACCATCCTGGTTAAAACTGCCTACGGTAGAAGATAATAAATTATCGCTCAGATTAAATAACGGGTCACAAATTAAAGCAACTTCGTCATCAGGGGATTCAGGTCGTTCAGAAGCATTGTCTTTATTGATTATTGATGAGGCTGCATTTATTAGTAATGTAGAAGAAATTTGGATATCATCACAACAAACACTAGCAACAGGAGGAGGTGCAATTATTTTATCAACACCTAACGGTACTGGTAACTTCTTTCATAAAACATGGGTTGGAGCTGAATCTGGGCAAAACCGATTTAATACCATTCGTCTTAAATGGGATGTCCATCCTGAACGAGATCAAACTTGGCGCGACAAACAAGATGAATTATTAGGACCTAAAGGAGCAGCTCAAGAATGTGATTGTGACTTTATTTCATCGGGTCAAACAGTAGTTGATGGCCCATTAATTCAATGGTATGACCAAACCACTGTTCAAGAGCCTATAGAGAAACGATACTTAGATGGAAATTTATGGATTTGGGAACAAGCAGATTATTCTAAAGATTATATAGTAGTAGCTGACGTTGCTCGAGGTGATAGCGCAGACTATTCAGCGTTTCATGTAATAGATGTTGAGTCAGTAACTCAAGTAGCTGAATATAAAGGGCAAATTAGTACCAAAGATTATGGAAATTTATTAGTTAATGTTGCTACAGAATATAATGATGCATTACTAGTAATAGAAAATGCCAATATTGGTTGGGCAACAATACAAGTTGCTATTGATAGGGGCTATAAAAATTTATATTATTCTCCAAAAGACGGATCAATCTCAGACGTATCACAGCAATTAGCAAGGTATGTTGATTTAAAAGACCCTTCACAAATGGTACCTGGGTTCTCAATGACTTCTAGGACACGTCCTTTAGTTATTTCTAAATTAGACATATATACAAGAGAGCGAGTTCCAGTAATTCGATCTAGAAGATTAATTGATGAGTTGTATGTGTTTATTTGGAACGGTGCTAGAGCTGAAGCACAGCACGGTTATAATGATGACCTTGTTATGTCATTTTCAACAGCGTTATGGATTAGAGATACCGCGCTTAAGCTTCGACAGCAAGGAATTGAAATGCACAGAAAAACATTAGATTACTTCGGTGCATCCGCAGGTGCATATTCTAGTAATGCCGGAATGATGAAAAATTCGGGGTGGACAATGCCCACCGGACACACCGGAATGGATGAAGATTTAACTTGGTTAATAAAATAACCAGCTTCTATTAAAAATTGATATTTATTTTAAATTAAAGAAATTATATGGCTGAAAAAACATTATATGGGCGACTTAAACGTCTCTTCAATACTAATGTTGTTGTGCGCCGCGTTGGTAAAGATAAGCTTCGAGTAGTCGATAACGATCATTTACAATCTATTGGTAACGCTCACAATTCTAAATTTGTAGATAGATTTACTAGACTACATGGGGTACACACCAATTCAACAAATACATATAATCCTAATTATAATTACTTTTCTTCTAAAACAGAATTATATACGGATTATGAAGTAATGGACCAAGATTCAATTATTGCTTCGGCATTAGACATTTATGCTGACGAAACAGTTATGAAAGACGATTTTGGTGATGTATTGCGTATTAATAGCAACAACGAAAACATTAAAAAAATACTTCATAACTTATTTTATGATATTTTAAACGTAGAATTTAATTTATGGCCATGGGTTCGCAATATGTGTAAGTATGGCGATTTATATTTGAAATTAGATATACAAGAAGAAATTGGAATTGTAAATGTCGTTCCATTATCTGCATATGAAATTGTACGTGAAGAAGGTTTAGATCCGACTAATCCATATCACGTTCAGTTTAAGCAATTAGGAGGCGGAAATATTACGTTTGAGAATTATGAAATTGCTCACTTCCGTAATTTAACGGACTCAAATTTTCTTCCATACGGTAAATCAATGATTGAACCAGCGCGTAAAGTTTGGAAACAACTTACTTTAATGGAAGACGCGATGTTAATTCATCGTATTATGCGAGCTCCCGAAAAGCGTATTTTTAAAATTGACGTAGGAAACATTCCACCTGCAGAGGTTGATAATTACATGCAACGTATTATTAACCAAATGAGAAAGACTCCATATGTTGATCAACAAACTGGAGAATATAATCTTAAATTCAATATGCAAAACATGTTGGAAGATTATTTCCTGCCAGTACGTGGAGGACAAAGTGGTACTGAAATTGATACATTAGCTGGAATGGAATTTACCGGTATTGATGATATTGAATACTTAAAAAATAGAATGATGTCTGCCCTTAAAGTGCCAAAAGCATTTTTAGGATATGAAGAAGGATTATCAGGTAAAGCAACGCTTGCAGCAGAAGACGTACGCTTTGCTAGAACCATTGAAAAAATTCAGCGAATTGTTATTTCTGAATTACATAAGATTGCAATTATTCACTTATATTCACAAGGATATGAGAATGCCGAGTTATTAGATTTTGAATTGTCAATGACATCTCCATCGACAATTTATGAACAAGAAAAATTAACTTTATATACTAGTAAAGTTGATCTAGCAAAATCAATGCTTGAAGGAAAAATCATATCAAGAGATTGGATCTTTAAAAATATCTTTAATTTCAACGATGATGAGATTGATGGATTAGAAAAGCAAATTATAAAAGATCAAAAAGATACTTTTAGATTGACTAAAATTAGTGAAGAAGGGGAAGATCCTGCAGATCCAAAAAATCAAAAGAAAAAAGAAGAAGAAGGCGGAGAGGAAGAGGGTGGAGGAAACCCATTTGAATCTGTCGATATGGACCTACAAAAAGAATATGATAAAAGGTCAAAAAATAGAAATACTCCAGAAGTTCCAGAAGGCGGATGGCCTGGTGCTGGACGTCCAGAAGAGCCAATTAAATATAATAGTCATGATCACCCTAGAGGATATGATCCAATTGGTCGAGTAGCTTGGAAAAATGCTAGAACAACAAGTAATGAATCTGTAGATTTAGTTAAAAAATACGGGTTATCTAAATTAGTGGTAGATAAACAATCACTGTTATCAGAAAGTTCTAGTTTAATGGATGAGGAGAATATCCTCCCAGAAGAAATTTAAAAGATCAAAGACGTCATATTTATTATTAAAGAAACAATAAGCCTAGAATGAAAAATTTAAAGCACTCAAAGTTTAAAAATACCGGAGTACTTTTTGAACTGTTGGTTCGACAAGTAGCTTCCGATACTTTGAACAATAATGATTCAAAGGCTATACCGCTTATCAAAAAGTATTTTGCGAAAAGTACAGAATTGGCTAAAGAATTATCATTATATCAAACCTTAGTTAAAGAGAGATTTAATAAAGAAGAAAAAGCCAATCATTTAATAGAAGCGGCCATAGCAGCAAGACTACAATTAAACCAAGCATCACTTAATAGACAAAAATATAACTTAATCAAAGATATTAAAGAGTCTTATATTTTAGAAGATTTTTTTAAATCAAAAGTTAATAATTACAAACCATTAGCTGCTATTTATAAATTATTTGAATATTCAGTAGCTGATAATCCTGTAGAGTCTGTAAATAACCGATATACTCTTATAGAGCATATTGTACGTAAAGATCTTAAAAAACAAGCTGCGGTAAATGAAATGGCTGAGTTTGTTAAGCAAGATAAAGAAGTTAGATTATTATCATACAAATTATTAGTAGATAAGTTTAATACTAAATATTCAAATTTAAACGAAGGTCAGAAAAACTTATTGAGACAATACATTAATTCAGTTTCAGAAGGCACTGAATTAAAGTCGTTTATATCTGAAGAAATTGTACGTATTAAAAAGCAACTTAAGCCATTTGTTGAGTCGGTAGAAGACCAAGTAGTGCAAATTAAATTAACAGAGGTTGCTAATTTATTAAATGAAGTTCTTACTGCGAAAACAATTAAAGATAATCATATCTTAAGTTTACTTCGCTATCACGAATTGATTAAAGAGCTTAAAAAAATATAATATGAGTTATTTTAAATCGCTTCAGAAACCAATATTAGAAGGCGCATTGGATGACAATGGCGCAGGTAACTATATGTTTTTTAGTAACTTAAAACAAATACATAGACAGTGTGAGTTGTTATTGTCACAAGATCCAGCTCAAATAGAAAATCTTCTTAATAATGGGCATGACTGGGCCGACGATCATCTAACAGGAGCTAAAGAATATTTAGATCAAGTATTTGATTTCATGATGAATGAATTTGATATTAATGAAATGTCTACTAGTGCAGGCGCAGGAGGATATGAAACTCCGAATGCATTTGGCAAATTATCTAATGATAATGTTGAGATGTTAGGTTATAAAAAAGCAAAAAAGAAAAAATCTAATACAGTAGCAGAATCTACCTTTATGCGTTTGTCAAAAGAATTATATTTGTAACATGGAAAACAAAAAATTATTAGTAGACTACATTACCTTTGACATTTCTCCGGAAATGATTAATGAGTCTATGGAAAAAAATAACGGACGCCTAGTAGTAAAAGGAGTATTGCAGCGCGCCGAGGCTAAAAACCAAAACGGAAGAGTATATCCTAAAGAAGTATTGATGCGTGAAGCAAAAAAATATAGCGACGTTAATATTAAAGAAAGACGTGCATTAGGAGAATTAGACCACCCAGATAGTTCAGTAGTTAACTTAAACAATGTATCTCATAATGTTACTGAAATGCATTGGAATGGAGATGACCTAGTAGGAACGGTAGAAATATTATCAACCCCTTCAGGTAATATCTTGAGAGAATTATTTAAGTGTGGAATTAAATTAGGTATTTCTTCTAGAGGTTTAGGATCTGTTAAGCAATTAGGAGAAGGAAGTGTTGAAGTGCAAGACGACTTCGAACTTATAGCATTTGATTTCGTATCAAACCCATCAACTCACGGAGCTTTTTTAAAGCCAATGAATGAATCAGTTAATAAAGAATTAGCTAGTAATAAGTTTGATAAAGTAAATCGTTTAATTACTGATATTTTAACTGACATTAAATAATATACATTATGAACCTAGAAGAAAGATACAAATCAAGCGCATTTAATAATAAGAAAAGCGCGTACGCTGGCCAAACTCAATTTAACTCTGACCGTTCAGATTTAAATATTGACAAAATTCCAGCTAAATATAATGTTAATGGCGCTTTAGGAGATGGATCTGATAGATCAAAATTAAACATCGATAAGACTCCTTCAAAGTACGCCCCTAAATAATAAAATAATGAATCAGAGAGAACAATTAAGAAGACTGATCGAAGCCGAAATTAAATCAATTTTAAGTGAAGAGGTAGTAGAGCCGTCAGAACAAATTCTTAAAGGAGCTATGGCCTTCTTTAAGCAACAGACTGGCATCAATGCCGGTATACCTACATTGGAATCACGTGGCAAACGCTCTGATGCACTTTATTATACGACGTCATTAGACAAAGAAATTAAAACGCCAGTACTTAAAAATATGTTTAAAGAATTAAATTTAGACATATCAGTATATCCGTTAAGAGATCATATTGGAGGTTATTCATTTAACTTTAATTTTTCATATAAACACCCAAAAGGTGGAAGTAATGGATTAGAAATTGGTACTGTATTTTTTATAGACGGAAAATATAAAGGAAGATTCTAATGCCGTATTTTGCCCGTAAAGAAGGAGATCAATATTGTGTCTATAAAAAAGACGGAGGCAAAAAAATGGGATGTACTAAAGGCAATAAAGAGTCGCTAAAAAAATACATGGCAGCATTGCACATGCACGAATTAAAAGAAACAATACAAGATATGAAACCAATTAAATTAGCATCGTTAATAAATTTAAAAGAGTCTGAGCAAAAAGTAAAAATGACTTCTGAAGAAAAGAAAGCATTTTTAGAGGCCGTAAATCGTTTTGCTGAGCATTCTAGTAATATTTATAGAAACCATAATATACTAGAGACTTCAAGATTTTTAGGAGAATTAATTGAAGCAGCATCTCATTTAACACTATCAGAAACTGAAGATTGGTTTGATGCTAACACAGTTAATCGTCATATGAAACATTTAGGAGAAGCGCATAAGATTTTTGAAAAAACAGCTTCTGAAATGAATACATTGCAACAGCGTCTAGAGTCCGCATATGAAGATATCGGAGAGACACTTTCTAAATATTATGACGTTAATGGTATGGTTAATGAGGCTAATGAGTTAGCTAATTCAGGCCAAGACTATCAAAAGTTTTTTCAAAAAGCAATGAAAAGATTTAAAATTAATAGCCCAGCTGACTTTGCTAATGAAAAAATGAAAAAGAAATTTTTTAATTGGGTAGATGCTAATTATGTATCTGCAGATGAGACTAGTAAAGACGACAAAAAAGAAGAATAATGAAAAAACAACTAGTGCCATTAGCAGAGGGAATATTATTTCAAAGACGTGTAGAGGCAATATTTGAAGAATTATTATCAACACCAGCACATTTACTTGAAGCTGAAGGCGAAGAGTTATCTGAGCCAGAGCAAAAGGCAATGGATGCATTAATGAAAACGTTTGTCGACCAATTAAAAAAAGGCGCTAGTGAAGTAAAAGCAACAGCTGCTGACTCAGAAGAGTTAGAAGATATTAAGAAAGATATTCCTGAATTAGAAAAACTAGCTTCTAAAGTAAAAGAAGGAGATATTAACGAGTTTGTTGTATCTGGAGCTCTTGTAGCTGGATTAGTAGCCGCTCTACCTAAATTAATCGAATTATTTGGATATTTAGTTAAAGGAATAGGAGCTGTATTAAGCCGTTTTGGATTAAAAAAAGCAGGAGATGCTGCTAAGAAATTTGCTGAAAAAATAGTTCATGCAGGGCATGACTTACATAAACAATATATAGGGGCTATACAACAAGGACTTAAAGTACTCGTACCAGGATTTAAAGAATTAGACGCAAATGCTCAAAAAAAGATAGCTGAAATATTATATATCGTAATAATCTTAATGTTAGGTCTGGATGCAGGCTTCAATGCAGCTAACGCATTGCAACACGCCGAATGGGTGCATGTTGGAATAGAAGGAGCGTTAGCAGCAATTAAGAGTGGCGAAATCGGAACTTGGATAGCATCACAAATGGTGATATCTATAACATAAAATTTATAAATTTATCAAAAGGGAGTGTTTTTGTAAGCACTCCCATATTTATTTTTGTAACGCACAATGCCTTATTCACATTCTACTTAATATAAGGCGCATAGAAAGTTTATATTCTATTAAGATTCCAAATAATCTTATTTCCAATTAATTTATTAATAAGAGGACAAATCATGAAAGATTTATTAAAAGAAGCAATTGCTGATGCAAAAGCTGTAAGAGAAACAGCCTTAGCCAATGCGAAACTTGCTCTTGAAGAAGCGTTCCAACCTAGACTTCAATCTATGTTATCTGCCAAATTATCTGAGGAATTAGAAGATGAGGAAATGACAGAAGAGGAAGAAGTTGAAATGGAAGCTCCAGTTGAAGAAGGTGAAGAAGCTCCCGCTCCCGCTCCAGAAGAATCAGAAGAGTCAGATGATGACGACGATGATGATGACGATGAGGAAGAAGCTCCTGCTCCTGCTCCAGAAGAGGAAGAGTCAATGGAAGAAGGCGAAGACGATGATTTAGATTTAGAAGAAATCATTCGCGAATTAGAAGCTGCAGGCGACGAAGAAGAAATGACTGAAGCCGATGGTGAAGAGGGCGAAGGCCAAGACGAACCAATGGAAGAAGGTCACGACGACGAAGAGTCTGCAATGGAAGAGGGCGAAGATGAAGAAATCAACATCGATGAAATTATCAGAGCTTTACGTGAGGAAGACGAAGCAGAAGAAGAAATGACAGAAGAAGACGAATCAAGCGAAGCCGAATTAGAAGAGGCTTACAATGTTATCCGTTTCTTAAAAGGCAAAATCAACGAAGTTAATTTGTTGAATGCTAAACTTCTTTATTCTAATAAGTTATTCCGTAACTTTAGCTTAAACGAATCACAGAAAATGAAAGTTATCGAAAACTTCGATAGAGCTCATTCAATCCGTGAGGTTAAATTAGTTTTCTCAACCTTAGCAGAAGGATTTAAAATGCCTTCAGCAACTAAGAAAGTAGTAAAAGAATCATTCGCTTCGAAGCCTGTTGCTTCAACTAAACCTGCAAAGCAAGTGATTTCTGAAGGTACTGAGTTAGCTAATCGTTTTAAGAAATTAGCAGGTTTAAAATAACCAAATTTAAACAATTAAATTAACAAGAAAATGTCTTTAAATAACATTCTTAACGAAAGTACATCAGCGGTTCGCCGTCAGATGGAAGAAACCAAAGGCTTAGTAGCCAAATGGGACAAAACCGGTTTGTTGGAAGGCTTAACTGCTGAGTATGACAAACATGGTATGGCAATTATGCTTGAAAACCAAGCAAAACAATTAGTAACTGAGGCTAACTCAACTGGTACTGCATCTAACTCAGAGCAATGGTCAGGTGTAGCTCTTCCTTTAGTTCGTCGTGTATTCGCTGAAATCGCTGCTAAAGATTTCGTATCTGTACAGCCTATGAACCTTCCTTCAGGTCTTGTATTCTACATGGACTTCAAGTATGCTTCAAGCCAAGCTGGATTCACTACTTCTAACGGCGGAGAAACCACTCCTTCAACCGCTGCTTACCAAGCTAACTCAGTATTCGGCGCAACTGCTGGTACTGCTGATGCTAACGGTGGTCTTTATGGATCAGGCCGTTTCGGTTACTCAATCAACGACTTAACTAAATCTGTATCTGCTTCTGGTTCATATACTCCTTCAGCTACTTTAGCTGACGTTGCTGCATTGACTATGTTGTCTGATGCTGATTTTGATGAGTTTAACTATGATAGCAAATTCACTAACGCTTATTCAGCTTCTATCGCTGCTGGTGAGTTCTCTAAAATTACTGTAGCTGTTGCTGCTTTATCTAGCCCTGACTTAGAAGGTGTTCGTGCTTATGCAATCACTGGCTCAGGTATTGACACTTATTTCCCTCAATTTACTAAAAACGTAAATGACACGACAATTACATTTATCGTTTCTGGTTCAATTAGCGAAACTGGTGCTGCTGAATCTGTAGCTGTACAATATCACAAACAACCAACAGCTGATGCTCGTGGTGACTTTGAAGATACTGCAGGTAACGGAACTGACATCAATATTCCTGAAATCAATGTTGAATTGAAGTCTGAGGCGATCATTGCTAAGACTCGTAAGTTGAAGGCTGTATGGTCTCCAGAATTCGCTCAAGACTTAAACGCTTACCATTCAATCGACGCTGAAGCTGAATTGACTTCTATGTTGTCTGAGTATATCTCTCAAGAGATTGACTTAGAAATCTTAGATATGTTGATCCAGAATGCAGTAACTGAAGAGAAATGGTCAGCTCGTTTAGGATATGAGTATGATTCAGCTTCTGATACTTTTGCTTCTATTGGCAACGCTCAAGCAGCTGCTTATAACCAAGGTCAATGGTTCCAAACTTTGGGAACTAAGATCCAAAAGGTATCTAACAAAATTCACCAAAAGACTATGCGTGGTGGAGCTAACTTCTTAGTATGTTCTCCAGACGTTGCAACTATCCTTGAGTCTATCCCAGGATATGCTGCTGACACTAACGGTGACAAAATGCAATTCGCAATGGGTGTTCAGAAAGTTGGTTTGTTAAACAGCCGCTTCACTGTATACAAAAACCCATATATGACTGACAACGTAATCTTAATGGGTTATAGAGGTGCTCAGTTCCTTGAGACTGGTGCTGTATATGCTCCATATGTACCGTTGATCATGACTCCATTAGTATACGATCCTACAAACTTTACTCCACGTAAAGGTGTAATGACTCGTTATGCTAAGAAAATGGTTCGTCCTGAATTCTACGGAACTATTAAGGTTCACGGTTTGAATTTAGTTTAATCTAAGGTCATTCTAAAATAGGAAAAGGGGTTAGTAATAGCCCCTTTTCTACTGTTATAAAGGAGCTAAACAGATATTTATTATAAACCTTTAATTAGTTACTATGGAAGAGCCGACACAACAAAAATCGACAAGACTCACAAACAGCGAAAAGCGTAAGCCAAAAGGGCCTATTAAATTTAATATACAATTAAATGAAGAACAAAAATTAGCAAAGGCCGAAGTACTCAATAATGCAGTTACATTGATTAAAGGCGCTGCCGGTTCGGGAAAAACGTTAGTAGCGTGTCAAATAGCATTAGATATGTTTTTTACTCGCCAGATTGAAAAAATTATTATAACAAGACCTAATGTCGCTTCTGCGGACGAAATAGGATTTTTACCTGGGTCGATGAAAGAAAAAATGGATCCATGGTTAGCTCCAATTTATGCAAATTTATATATGTTATATAATAAGCAAACTATCGATAAGATGGTAGAGAACCAAGACATAGAGATACTTCCGTTCGCATTTGTACGGGGTAGGACGTTTGTAGATTCAGTGGTTATTGTCGACGAAGCACAAAACGTTAATAATACTCAAACTGAAATGATAGTAGGTCGTTTAGGATTAAATTCAAAAATGATTTTCTGCGGTGATATTGCACAAATTGACTTAAGAAATAAAAAAGAATCAGGAGTAGACTTTTTTAAAATATTAGAATCAAGGGTTCCGGGAGTTAAAGTAATTACTTTATTTAATAATCATAGACACCCTATTGTACCAGAAATATTAACGGTATATAGCGAATATAGTAGATAATGGATATATTAGATCAACATTTTGGAGAAGCAATGCAACAATATTTACCTAAATATGAGTTAGGTAAAGTGTACTCAGACCCATACGCGCGAGCATTTAATACATTAAATGAAGCTCCTGCTAAAAAATTGCGTATATTTGATTTTGACGACACATTAGTTAAAGTTAAAGCAAACATAATTGTACATAACAAAGACAAAGAGTTTATACTTACCCCAGCAGAATTTGCAGTTTACAAACCAAAGCCAGGAGATACATTTAATTTTCGAGAATTTAATGCTATGATAAAAACTGCAGCGCCAATTAAGAAAAATATTGAATTGCTTCGAAAGGCTGCTGAAGATAGAACTACAAAGACCACAATATTAACGGCAAGATTATTAGGATTTCCAGTTAAAAAATATTTAAAAACTAATTTTAAATTAGATATATACGTAATAGCTTTAGGCGACGCGAACCCACAGAAAAAAGCTGATTATATTGAAAAAGAAATTAAAAAAGGTTATAACGATATTGTCTTCATTGACGACTCAATAAAAAATGTTAAAGCAGTTTCGAAACTATCAGAAAAATATCCAAATATTAAATTGGATGTAATTCATACAACAGACGCAGAACATATTAAATTTTAAACTACTATGCTACTTAAAAAAGGATCTACCGGAGAAGATGTAAAAAAACTTCAAGCAAAATTAGGATTAAACCCAGATGGAGATTTTGGACCAAAAACTGAAGCTGCTGTTAAAGCTTGGCAAAAAGAAAACGGGCTCAAAGATGATGGTATTGTTGGAAACGGCACTTGGGGAAAAATGTTTGTAGCGGAGCCTATTATTATTTCGTCTTCCGATCTTAATTTAGAAGCTCTTAAAGGTCATATCCCCGATGCAGTAATTGCCCAAATTCCAGACACCGCTACTAAATTTAATATTACAAACACACTTAGGCTAGCTCACTTCTTGTCACAATGTGGACACGAGTCAGGCAATTTTAAATCAGTATCTGAAAACTTAAATTATTCGGCCGATGGACTAAATAAAATCTTCCCTAAGTATTTTAAAAATGCTGGAAGAAATGCAGTTGAATATGCACGTAAGCCTGAAAAAATTGCTAACATAGTTTATGCATCAAGAATGGGTAACGGTGACACAGCTTCGGGTGAAGGTTGGAAATTTAGAGGTAGAGGTTATATCCAATTGACTGGTAAATCTAATTATACTAAATTTGATGCACAAGTATCCGATGATATATTAAGTAATCCTGATTTAGTAGCTACTAAGTATCCATTGATGTCAGCAGCATTTTTCTTTAATTCAAATAATCTTTGGTCAATATGTGACCGCGGAGCTGATGACGCTACAGTTACTGCAGTAACTAAAAGAGTTAATGGTGGTACAATTGGGTTGGCTGATCGTATCAAGCATTTTAAAGAATATTATAATTTATTAAAATAATAATGATAAAGTTAACGGACATTTTAAAAGAACTTAAATCAATACAAAATATTGATAAAGTCGACACATCTAAAGACTATACTTTAATCTGGAATAATGGTGATTTAGTTGCGATGATTCCAGGTACAATGCCTCCAATGTCATTTGCAAAAAATATTCCAATAAGAATTAAACCCGACACAAAAACTATTGAATTGGTCGACTATGATGATTGGTCTAGTTTTAAGGATATACTTAAAATGCAACAAGCGGTTAAAGACACCTTAAGGGCTAAGTTAGTCGATATGTCTTGGAAAGTTAAAATTCCAATGTCAGACACTAAGAAAAATATAGGGTCTTTTAAAATGTCCGATTTTCTTAATTATAACGCAACATTTTCAGATAAAATTCCTAAAGCGTTTCACGGTACGACTGATAAAGATTTAGAATCTATTCAGCAGTTAGGAGTAGTACCTCCTTCAAAAACAGAAAGAGAGACATTAAAATGGACTCAGTTTTATGGAGAAGATTCTGAAAATAGAACGTATTGGTCTATTGATTTTGACCGAGCAAAATATTATGCAGATAATGCAGTGCAAATGTATAAAAAATTAGGCATTAAATCAAAACCTATTGTAATTGAAATACATGATTGGCCAATGAGTCAGAATGTGGTTGCTGATGATGATTTTCAGTCAAATATGAGTATGGTGCATTTATTAGCAGCAATACAGCATGGCGGAAAAATTGATCCTAATTCGGCTATACAGTCAATTAGAATGACCGCACAATTTGCAATTAAAGGTAGGGTTCCGGCTTCAAAAATTGTTAAAATTCATAAAGTATAAATATTATGTCATTAAGTAATCCCGGACCGTATTTTCCCCCATACTCAAAATATCATCCTACTTTTGGTGGTATTGGGTGGGCTCGATATGACGATACTCAATACACTTCTGCGGGAAGTGCATTAACTATTACAGCTGGTGCAGCTGCAGTAACACTTCCAAATAATGCTGGAACTGTCATCAATACTTATAAAAATTCTTTAATAGAATATTATAATGGATCTACTCAAAAAGTTAGAGTTGAGTATCCAGGCGAACAATATAATATGGTTGTAGCATTCCAAGCACAATCAGGAGCAACTAATAATTGTTATTTTGAATTATCATTAGACTCTACCGGAACAACCCCTTATGAACGAGTAAGTATTACTGATAGGTTTGCTAAAGCAAATAATGAGACACAGAATTTTTATTATGATTTTCGTTTTTATGCAGATGAAGATTTTGTGACTAATGGAAACCGATGGAAAATATCATGTGCGGGTGCTGATATGATAGTATTTAATGTTATTTATTATATTGAGCGTGTTAGTGTAGTATAACACCGTAATTTGATACAAAAGATATTTATATTAAAGAAAGAACGAAATGGCAGTACAAATTCCAATATGGCCTGGATCTAGTAGCTTTGCACCTGCATCGGGGCAAACTCCTTTCGGTTTCTTTGACACAGATAGCACATTCCAAGAGCATGCTGATAAAGTGGCTGATTGGTGTGCTACACGTTTAGGATACCCTTTAAGTGAGGTTGAATTACAAGACATTCATTTTTATACGGCTTTTGAAGAAGCTGTATTAGAATACTCAAATCAAATAAATGAGTTTGCAATAAGAGATAACATGTTATTATTGCAAGGGAGCCCCACCGGGTCAAATTTAACGGGCCGACCAATTACAACGACATTAGATCGCGTAATTGGCATTGCAAAAAATTATGGCACAGAGGCCGGGTCAGGCGGATATTTAGCATATAAATCTGCGTCAATTGATATATCTACTGGTCAACAAGTATATGACTTAAGTAATTTTTCTTTTGAAGCTGTTGGAGATAGCACTAAAACAATTGAAGTTAAAAAAGTATATCACACTACCCCGCCAGCTATTGTAAGATATTTCGATCCATTTATTGGAACTGGATTAGGGTCGCAACAGTTATTGGAAAATTTTGGTTGGGGAAGTTATTCTCCAGGAGTGTCTTTTTTAATGATGCCTGTATATGCAGATTTATTAAGACTTCAGGCAATAGAATTTAATGATTTAATTCGCAAGTCAGGATATAGTTTTGAACTTACTGGAAATAGATTAAAAATATTTCCTATTCCAACTTATGATTATAAATTATATATTGATTATATTACGACAGAAGATCGTGCGAATGTAGCATTTTCAGCAGCTTCAAATACTGTTGGAGATTTTTCAAACGCACCATATCAATTGCATCAATATAATCAAATTAATCCGTCAGGAAAGCAATGGATATTTAAATATACATTAGCCCTGGCTAAAGAAGTTTTAGGTAATATTCGTAATAAATACGGATCAATTCCTATCCCAGGTTCCGAAATCACATTGAATGGGCAAGATTTAATATCACAAGCACAAACAGAAAAAGACGCATTGGTAACTAATTTAAGAGAAAGTTTAGAAGCCGTTGGTCGTCAAGCTCAAATGCAAAAGATGACTGAGGAAGCTGACAACCTTCAATCTCAATTAAATAAAGTACCGATGCCAATTTATATTGGATAAATGGCATTATACGGAGGACAACGAGACATATCCTTATTTAGAAAAATCAATAGGGAAATGATTCATCGGTATATAGATACCGAGGTGCTATATTACAAATTGAACTTAATTGCCACAAATACTAATATATACGACGAAACAGATTCTAAAGTATATAGCACTTCGCAGTTAATACCTAGTATTGTAACTGTAGACGACACTGTATGGAATACCGAAGATTTTGGAGCTGAGTCAACTCAAACAGCAACTTTTGGATTTTTGCGTGATGACTTATCCGATTATAATATATTTCCAGAAATTGGAGATGTAATTGAATATCGCTCTAGATTCTTCGAAATTGACGACTTAAATGAAAACCAATTAGTAGCTGGAAAAGATCCGGAGAATTGGTTTGGAGGGGCCAGTCATGGATATAGCGTGTCTATAATATGCTCAGCTCATATGACCCGTCAATCTAGACTAAATATTGTAGAAACTAATTTTGGAAATTCTGTTTCTATTAAAGACCAACAATTACCAAATAACTTATAATGAGACCGATTAAACCATCAAACACAGAAACAAGGTTCGCCTCAAATAAAGAGGTGAAAACCCTTGCTGGTCAATCGGATCTTAAAAGAGACGGGGTAAAAGATATATCGATAGCTCTTTATGATGTTGATTACGCAGTTAAATGGCATTTAGAAAGTGTAATTAAGCCAACAGTTGTAGCTGAAAATAGTATTATAAGTGTGCCAATATTATTTGGAGGCGGCGAAAAATTTGCGGCAGTTCAAAAACATGGGTATTTACGTGATACTCAAGGAAGAATATTGACACCGTTAATTATGATACGCAGAAACTCTGTTACAAAGCGTGAAGATATACAAGATTTAAAAGTATTAGAATCGTCAGATGCTAGAATTACTTTTGAAAAAAAATATACCCAAACTAATCGATATGACCGATTTAATTTAACAAATAAAATTCCTACAAGAGAATTATATTCAATGGATGTGCCAAAATTTGTGCAAGTTGATTATGATTTATTAATATGGACAAATAATACAGTACAATTAAATGAAGTAGTTGAACAGCTTATGTGGTTCGACGGAAAAGCTTTTGGCGACTCACATAAATTTATTACGCACATCGACCCTCCTTCTTTTGAGACAGTGAACAATACAGGAGAAGATAGATTAGTCAGGGCTACAATGCCGATGCGTACAAAAGCACAAATTTTAAATGTGCATGGACCGAATGCACCTTCATTATATAGAATTAATCCTGTTAGTAAATTTGTATTTGGAAATGAAGTAGACCAAGCAATTGCTACATTAGCAGCTCCAGTAGCACAAACTTCGACATCTGCAATACAGCCTGGATTAGCAGGTATCCCAACAACCGGAACATCAACAATAACAACCGCTGCAATGATATATTTAAATAACAATAAACAGTTAACTGGCACAGTTGTAGATAGCGCGACAGTAACTTTTGCATCTGGGTGGGAAACGGCTCCATCCGGTCTTCCAGCTACAAGTATAGATAATTTTATGTTCTTTGCTAATGGTATGTTAATTGAGCGATCTGCAATAGTATCATTTACTCAAACATCGGGAGTTAGTACATTAGTAATAGATCCGACCAATTTAGGATATACATTAGTACCTGGAGATGAAATAGTAGGATTAGGTAAATTTATAAATCAAGATAGTTTAGCATAATGGGTGTAGTAAGAGTAGAACAGTTATTTGGCGTACTAAGCACCGCAGCTACCGGATCACAAAGTTTTTCCGGTTCAATTACTTCTGAAGGAGTCATAACTTCTGCAGAAGGATTTTCTGGCTCCGGAGCGTTTCTTACTAATATACCAGTTTCTGCTATTGACGGAAACATTTCAACTCAATGGGTACTTTCTGGAAATGTAAATTATACGTCAGGAAGTTATCAAACTATTATAACAGGGTCGCTGGAAGTATTAGGCGACGTATCTGATGTGTTTATTGTTAAGCACGTCGACGAAACTCAAGATCTTTTAAAAGTAATGTCTTCGGGTATTACACAGTTTTATGTTCACTCAACCGCTCCAACAGCGTCGGCTGGGTATGGTCAAATGTATTTTACGTCACAAAGTTTATATTTAGGATTAGAATAATGTTTCTATCCGTTATACATATTTATTATTAGAAAAGTTTATTATTAATCAAACCTTAAACAACAAAACAACAGTATGGCAACATGGAAAAAAGTCATAGTTTCAGGCTCCGCCGCGGAACTATCATCGTTGACAGCATCGGGTAACATTACAGCCTCAGCATTCTATGGCGACGGTTCTAACCTAACCGGTGTTGCAGCGACATCATTAGACATTGACGCGTTTGGTTCGAATCTTACCTCGATTACCGTAGCCGGTACCGACAAATTACCATTATCAGATAATGGTACCGAAGGTAGAATCAACGTCAGTCAATTAGCAACTCCATTAGCTGGTGGAGGTTTAGAAGTAAACTCAGGTACCATTAGAATTGCAGCATCAGCTGCAGGTAATGGTTTAACTGGTGGCGCTGGATCTGCATTAGCAGTTGGAGCTGGTACTCACATTACCGTTAACTCAACAAACGTAGCAGTTAACACTAGCACATTATTACCAGCATTATCTGGTTCAATTTTAACTACCGTTAGTGGCGATATCGCAATTACCGACGCAGGTGTTGCAACAATCCAAGCTAATTCAGTAGCGTTAGGCACTGACACCACTGGTAACTATGCCGGATCAGTTGCTGCAGGATCTGGTATATATGTAGGCGGATCCGCTGGTGAAGGTACTACCTTTACAGTATCTGCAGACTCTGGATCTATGGCAACATATTTCCGTCAAAATGCTTATTCAAATGTTAGTGGCGATATTACCATTAACTCATCAGGTGTCGCTACTATCGGCGCAAATAGTGTTGTTTTAGGCACTGACACGACTGGCGATTATGTTGCTAGCTTTACTGCTGGTAACGGTTTGACAGGTGACGCGACCGGCGAAGGATCTACTCCGACATTAGCAGTTGGCGCTGGTAATTATATTACGGTTAACGCAAATGATGTAGCTGTTAATACCACTACTTTAATTCCTGCAATTTCAGGATCTATCTTAACCACAGTATCAGGTGATATTAGTATTACTGCCGGCGGGGTTGCAACTATTGCTGCTAACTCTGTAGCTTTAGGAACTGACACCACTGGTAATTACGTTGCAACTATTGCCGACGCTACTAATGGCGGTTTAACTGTAAATAACTCAGGAGCTGAATCAGCAGCCGTAACATTAGCGCTTAATTTAAATGACTTATCAGCAGCAACAGTTGCTGTGAGTGCAGACAGTATTGCTTTTATCGACGCAACAGATAACTCAACTAAGAAAGAATCTATTGCAGATTTAGTATCTGGAATCGCCGGAACTAACTTAACAGCATCAAGTGGTCAATTAAGTTTAGCAACTACCATCTCTGGTAACCCAACCTTCTCAGGTAACGTTATCGTATCAGGAGATTTAACCGTTAATGGTTCTACGACTACCGTTAGCACAACAAATATAACAGTTGAAGACAGATTCATTATTTTAAATTATGGATCTGGATCAATAGCTCCAGCAGGAGAAGGTGGTATTATCGTTGAAGGTGGTACTGCTGGATCAGGTGAAGCTTGGTTCTTTGATCAAACTAAAGGAAGATGGGGCGTTGCATCAGGGGTATCTAATACCGCGACTTCAGTAACTCAAGCTGCGTCTTCTGTATTAGTATATGAGGGAACAACCGCTGCTGCAGACTCTGCAGGATATAATGATGTCGGTAATATGGCTATCGCATCGGGTGATATTTATATTTACGTATAATCAAATTATTAAATAAGTTATGGCAACATTCTTTTCGAAAAATACGACAGATAATAAAAAAGAGCCCATTCAGGACCCAAATCAATTAACGGGTCCTGAATTGGACTTTTTATTAAGAACTTTAAAAACTTGCACACTCAAAGGAGATCAAGTTGAGATGTTTTATAACGCCGTTATAAAGCTTCAAAATCAATATTTAGAAAAACAATCTAAATAAACAAATTAAATAAGTTATGAATATATTTGCAATCGATCTTACACCCGGCGAAATCTCATTATTACGCCAATCCTTAGACCTTATTACAATTACAGGTAAAGATGCAAAATTTGTTGCTAGTTTACAAATTAAACTAGAATCAGAACTCGAGCAAATCAATGCTATGATGTCAAAAGACTCACAAAAAAAGAAGCAAGAATTAGATGAGCTCGTCGCACATGAGGCAAGAAAAACTGCTAAAGCCTCAGCACCAAAATCTGAATAAACAAATAACTTTACATATTTATTAGAAAGTATTTATTGTTGGCCTAAATAAGGAAGTAGGCATATACACGGCATAAGTGTATGTATCTAACCGCAATAAAATTTAATAAAGTAATTGTAATATGCCGAACTGGAAAAAAGTCATCACGTCGGGTTCCGACGCATCGCTAAATACCCTAACAGTAACCTCAGGAATAACGGGTACGTTAACAGGTAATGCTTCTACCGCTACATCAGCAACTTCTGCTACAACAGCTACAAATGCTAATAATATTAACATTTCAGCTACGACGTCGACAGATACTTCGACATCAGTAGTTCTCGTAGCAAACCAATCGACAGGTAACCAATCTCCATTTATTGATTCTGGGCTTTCTTACAATGCAAACACCAATGCATTGACTGCCACTACATTTGTGGGTGCTCTATCAGGTAATGCAACGACAGCAACTTCAGCTACAAGTGCTACGTCAGCAACATCAGCATCATATGCTACAGTAGCGCAGTCAGTATTAGGAACTATCGCAAATGCAACATCGGCATCATATGCACAATATTCTGACTATGCAAAATATAGTTATATTGATTCGACGAATACCGGTACTTGGAATATAATTGGAGTTCAAGCATCTGGATACACCCAGCCATCAAATTTTACCGGAGTAACACTCAATGCATCGACAAAATTATTAACAGTAACATCTTCTTGGGCAACCAATGCTACTACCGCCACTACCGCCACTACTGCGACAAGCGCAACTACTGCGACAAGCGCAACTACCGCAGGTAGTGTTACAAATTCAGTAACATTTAATAATGGCGGAGCAGGTGCAGCATCTGGCACAACGTTTAATGGGTCTGCAGCGAGGACAATATCGTATAATACAATCGGTGCACCGAAAACAGATGGAACCAATGCTACTGGCACTTGGGGTATTAGTATTACTGGTAATGCAGCTACTGCTACCAGTGCGGTAACAGCAGGGTCTGCAACGACAGCAACCGACGCGACAAACGCAGCAAAAATTTCAACCGTACGGTTAACAACCCCGCAGATATATTACTTAACAATGGTTGATAGTAATAATGCCACTGCTGCGAATGAAATATTATATACAGATGCTAATCCATATTTTGATTCAGCTGCTCAGCGGTTAATCGCACCGGTCTTTCAAGGAGCATTAAATGGTAATGCAGCTACTGCTACTACCGCGACATCAGCATCATATGCTACTTATGCTGCAAGTGCAGGAACCGCTACTTCAGCAACAACTGCTACCTCAGCTACTTCAGCAACGACTGCCACAACTGCCACAACTGCAACAAACGTAGGCATAACAAATACCACTACTGGTAATGGACCGTATTATATAACTTTTGCATCGTCTAATGGAGTAACAAACACATTGCGTGTAGATAGTAATGGGTTGAGATATAATGCCACGACTAATGCCGTTACAGCGTCTTACTTTAAAGGAGATTTAGTAGGAATTGCAGATGGTGCTAATAAAGTACTTATTAACGGTAATAATAATACTGTATATGACTTATTAGGGGCAACAAATTCTGGAACAGGTTTAGTAGAAGTAGAAGTTAATTCTAGATTACAATACGACACTCAGAATGATAATTTTCTTCAGCTCACGGAAGCAGCTAGCGGTCAGACTTTTAAACTGGGACAAGTTGCTGGTAATGGAGATGCATTCTTAGAATCATATAACGGCGGTCGACTATTTTATTATTCAGACCTTCATCAGTGGGGCGATTCTAACTATAACTATACAGGTCAAATAACTAATTTAGGTGACTTTGATGCGGCAAATAATATTACCTGTGGTGGTACTAAGTTCTTTGATATTCCACACCAAACAAAAGAAGGTTGGGGTCTTAGACATGGTGCAATAGAAGGTCCAGAATCAGGAGTATATTTCCGAGGTAAATTAAAAGACGGTTCGTCTATTATAGAACTTCCGGAATATTGGAAATGGTTAGTTCATGAAGACACTATTACGGTTAATCTAACCCCTGTAGGACAGTATCAGACATTGTACGTTAAAGAAATTAAAGATAATAAGGTATATATTGGGTCAGACAATAATTATGTAAATTGTCATTATACCGTATATGCAGAAAGAAAAGACGTTGAAAGATTTGACGTTGAATATGAAAACTATATGCGACCAAATAAAATAGAAAAATAATATGGCAAGAGGTTCAAGAGAAAATGCCCCAAATTTAGCAACCGCTAGGAATAAAACGATTGCCATTAAAAATGGCCAATTAATCGTATCAGGTTCGGGCGAGATCGCTATATCTGGATCAAGTGGTATTACGAATTTAGGTACAACGACTGACAAACCAGCATCTGAAACCTATGTAAGTACACAGGTAGCTAATTTAGTAGCGAGCGCACCAAGTGCTCTTAATACCTTAGATGAACTTGCAGCTGCATTGGGTGATGATGCAAATTTCGCATCCACAGTAACAACTTCAATTGGTACTAAATTAACTAAAACTAGTAACCTATCAGATTTATCAAACGCCGCAACTGCAAGAACCAATTTAGGATTAGGAACGGCAGCAACAACAAACGCAACGGCATACGCTACTTCAGCGCAAGGTACGAAAGCTGATACAGCCCATGGTTGGGGCAATCATGCTTCAGCCGGTTACTTGACCTCTTTTACAGAAGCAGATACATTAGCTTCAGTGACGGGAAGAGGTGCTACGACAAATACAGCAGTTACTTTTGAAAGTAATGTAACTCTTGGCAATAGTGCTGATTTAGTTTTCTCTGATTTAGCAGGAACGTTCCCAACATCGGGAAAAGGTTTTGACTGGACGCTGAACAATGATGGAGCTAGAATTTATGCAATTCAGCCTTCTTCAGATGCTATTGATTTTGTATTCCAGCTTAGGGATAATGCCACAACTAATGACCGCTTTGTATTCCACGTAAAAGAATGGCAAGGTGTTTCATATGATAAGTATCCACTCATCATATCTGCAGGAACTCAATTTGATTTAAAAGACTCTTCACTATACACAAACAGCACCCTAAGACTGTCAAATGCAGGGGTACTCCAAAATGTAACTGGTAACATCTCAATGTTTACCAATAACTCAGGATATCTTACTTCTGTTAATAATAGTAATTGGTCAGGAGCTGATTTGTCATTAGCAAATGGAGGTACCGGAGCATCGCTCTCTGACCCAAATGCAGATAGAATTTTATTTTGGGATGATAGTGCTGGAACAGTTACTTGGTTAGCTGCCGGTTCAAACCTTACTATATCTGATACGACTATTTCATCAACGGATACGACATATAGTGTTGGAGATGGAGGGTTGACAGAAAAGAATTTTACCACTGCATTAAAGTCAAAACTTGATGGCATTGCCGCTAGCGCGAACAATTATTCGCTTCCGATAGCAACAGCATCAGTATTAGGCGGAGTAAAAATTGGTTCGGGTATTAGTATATCATCAGGAGTAAATAGTGCAAATTCTCAAACCGATAATAACTTTACTACCGCATATAAAAATAAAATAGATGGCATTGCAGCTGGTGCAACAGCAAATACAGGAACAGTAACTTCTGTTGCAACCGGTACCGGATTGACAGGCGGCACGATTACAACGACAGGTACTATTTCATTATCACATTTAGGATTCCAAAACCTTACTGATCCAAATGCAGACAGAATTGCATTCTGGGATGACAGCGCCGGAACTTTTGCTTGGTTAGCAGCTGGGTCTAATATTACAATATCAGGGACAACAATATCAGCTACTAATACAACATACTCTGTAGGAGATGGTGGACTAACCCAGGTAAACTTTACCACTACAAGAAGAGATAAATTAGATGGAATAGCATCAGGAGCTGACAATTACGGAAGTTGGACGATCAGTGACGGAACGACTACTGAAGCTATTGCGTCAGGAAACACTTTAATAGTTAGAGGGGCAGGCGCATCGATAGCAGCATATGATGCTGCTAGTAACACTTTAACAATTACTTCGACTGACAATAATACTACTTATAGCGTTGGCGATGGTGGATTAACAGAAAAGAATTTTACTACCGCATTAAAGTCAAAACTTGATGGTATTGCAGCTAGTGCAAATAATTACTCATTACCAACAGCATCAGCATCTGTATTAGGTGGTGTTAAAATAGGCTCAGGAATTAGCATTAGCTCTGGAGTAATCAGCGCCAACTCACAAACGGATAATAATTTTACCACTGCGTATAAGACAAAGCTCGATGGTATTGCTGCAAGCGCGAATAATTACTCGCTCCCAGTAGCCTCTACGAGTGTCTTAGGAGGTGTTAAGGCAGGTACTAACATTAGTATCGATGCAAATGGGGTAATCAGTTCGACCGACACTAATACAACATACAGTGTTGGGGATGGCGGATTGACACAAAAGAACTTCACTACTACCTTATATAATAAACTTAACGGTATTGCTGCAAGTGCTGACAATTACGGAAGTTGGACAATCAGTGATGGTACTAACTCAGAAGGAATCGGCTCAGGTGCTACATTAATTGTTAGGGGAGCAGGAGCTTCATCTGTAGCTTACGACGCAGCAAGTAATACATTAACAGTCTCTTCAACAGATAATAATACAACATACAGTGTTGGCGACGGCGGATTAACGCAAGTTAATTTTACCACTACAAGAAGAGATAAGTTAGACGGAATAGAGTCGGGAGCAACTGCAGATCAAACCGCTTCAGAAATTTTAACCCTATTAAAAACTGTCGATGGGGCCGGATCTGGACTAGATGCTGACTTATTAGATGGTAATAGTTCCACTGCATTTGCTACTGCAGCCCAAGGGACTAAAGCAGACACAGCACACGGTTGGGGCAATCATGCATCAGCAGGATATTTAACAAGTTTACCTTCTTCAACAAGTACACTTACCACGTTTACCAATGCAGTAACTATCGAGAGTAGCAGCGATGGAATCTTAAACCTAAAGCAAACAGGTCTTAGCGGTACTGCGGGAGTTAAAGACGGAGGATGGAACTATATTCAGTTTCTTGATTCAGAGAGTGACAGACAAGGTTATTTTGGTATAGATAGCGCAGGCCACTTTCTATTTAATCCTGAAATTTCAGGGGCTGAAGTAAGAATGAATAGACTATTAAGAGTTAGTGCAAACATTGTTGGTACAGGTACTCTTACCCTAACGGGAGGTATATCAGCTTCAGGATACAATAATTCTAATTGGGATACAGCTTATGGCTGGGGTAACCACGCCAGTGCAGGATATATTACTTCATTAGCTGGGTATGCAACAACTAACTACGTCGATACCGCGGTAGCTGGTTTAGTCGATACAGCACCAGATGCACTCAATACACTTAATGAACTCGCAGCTGCATTAGGAGATGATCCTAACTTTGCAACTACTATATCAAACTCAATTGGTACTAAATTAGCAAAAGCATCTAACTTATCTGATTTAGCAGATGCTGGTACTGCAAGAACCAATTTAGGATTAGGTTCATTAGCAACTTTAAGTTCAGTAAATGCAGCAACAATTACCGATAATTCAGTAGGTGCTGCAGAACTAAATGTATCTGGTAATGGTACAACATCACAGTATTTGAGAAGCGATGGAGATGGAACCTTTACTTGGGCAACTCCTCCCGATACAAATACAACCTATTCAGTATTCACTTCAACTGCTAATGGATTAGCTCCATTAAGTGGTGGAGGAACTTCTAAATACCTGAGAGCTGATGGAACTTGGGTCGTCCCACCTAATACAACTTATAGCGTTGGTAACGGAGGACTTACTGAAATCAACTTCACTTCAGCCCTTAATACTAAATTATCTGGTATTGCAACGAGCGCAGACAATTATGGTAGTTGGAGAATTAGCGACGGCACTGCTACGGGAGATATTGGATCTGGTACTGCACTTATTATTAGAGGTGCCGGAGCATCAGTATCAGCATATGACCCTGTTCTCAATACTTTAACAATTACTTCGACTAATACCACCTATTCTGTAGGAGATGGAGGATTAACTGAAAAGAATTTTACTACCGCATTAAAGTCAAAATTAGACGGAATTGCTGCCTCGGCTAACAATTATTCACTCCCGACGGCATCAGCATCTGTATTAGGTGGTGTTAAAATAGGCTCAGGAATTACTATCACTTCAGGCGTAATTAGTGCTAATTCTCAAACCGACAATAATTTTACCACCGCATATAAAAATAAAATAGATGGTATTGAGGCCGGGGCAACGGCAGACCAAACAGCATCAGAGATCTTAACATTACTTAAAACAGTAGATGGTGCAGGCTCAGGTTTAGACGCTGACTTATTAGATGGTAATAGTTCCACTGCATTTGCTACTGCAGCACAAGGAACAAAAGCTGATACAGCCCATGGTTGGGGTAATCATGCATCAGCAGGATATTTAACGAGCGTAACTAATATATCAGGAAACGCTGGTAGTGTCACAGGATTGACTATTAATAGTTCAGGTAGTCCAATTAATCCAGACAGCGTTACACAAAATCAAATCGGATATAATACTTCAGTCTCATTATTTGGTCAAACGGATGGAGGTTTATACTCGTCAGCGTATAGTAGTGCTTGGATTCATCAAATTTATGGAGATTTTAGAAGCGGACAAATTGCAGTAAGAGGTAAGAACAATGGTACATGGCAAAGTTGGAGATCGGTATTAGATTCATCTAACTTCACAACATGGGCCGCAACCGCTGCACAAGGTACAAAAGCCGACACTGCTCATGGCTGGGGTAACCACGCCAGTGCAGGATATACTTCTAATACAGGTACCGTAACATCAATAGGCACTAACTCAGGATTAACAGGAGGTACTATTACAACAACGGGTACTATCGGAATTGCAACTAATGGAGTTACAGCAACTCATCTTAATGTAAGTGGAAATGGTACGACAGCCCAATATCTTAGATCAGATGGCGACGGGTCATTTACTTGGGCAACTCCAACAAACACTACTTATAGTGTTGGAGATGGAGGTCTTACTCAAGTAAACTTTACTACGGCTAGAAGAGATAAATTAGATGGGATTAGCGATAGTGCCGATGCATATGATAAATGGTGGGTTCGTGATGCCGGCGTCGCAGACCAATTTTCAGTAACCTCAAATGGCGGAGTATCCTTTAGAGGATTAGGAGCAACCGCAATTACATTTGATCCAGTAAATAGTCAAGTTATAATTTCTTCAACAGACACGAATACAGACACTACGTATTCAGCAGGATCTGGATTAAGTTTAAGTGGCACGACATTTAGTCACTCTGACACCTCAACTCAATCATCTGTTAATAACTCGGGCAGAACATTTATTCAAGATATTACTCTTGATACATATGGACACATTACCGGAATCGTATCTGCTACAGATGCTGACACATATACCGGTACCGTAACGTCAGTAGCAACATCAGGAGGATTAACCGGAGGTACTATTACTTCAACAGGTACAATATCAATATCTTCAGATGCTAGACCAAACTCTAACCAAACTTTTGGTAATAGCGGTGGAGAATATATTTATTTTGATAACTCAAATGCTTTGATGCGATTCTATATGAATTCGTCAGAACGTATTAGATTATATAACGATGGAACAACTCACTTCGATGGAGATGTTATTGCATACTCAAGCACAATATCTGATGCTAGACTAAAAGACAACGTTGTTACTATTGAAAATGCCTTAGATAAAGTAAAACGTCTTAGAGGTGTTGAATATGATTGGAATTCTGGATCTAGAAAAGGTCAACATGACCTAGGAGTAATTGCACAAGAGGTAGAAGAAGTACTTCCAGAAATTGTAAGAGAACAGGAAATGCCGTTTATCGATGAAAATGTATATAAAACCGTCGATTATGAAAAAATGGTAGGTGTGCTTATTGAAGCTATGAAAGAACAGCAAGGTCAAATAGAGGCACTTCGTGCTGAAGTTGACGCTTTAAAAAATAAATAATATGCCAATATCCGATTCAGGTCAATTAAGTTTAGGTAATATTGCTACAGAAAAAGGAGAAAGCTTAGCTGATATTTCACTAGCTACATTGTCGACAAACAATATTAATACTCAGTCACCATTTTATCCAGACGGAGCTCAACCGCATTCAGTAAGTGAGTTTTACGGATATGACCATAATGCTGGCCCATCAGGTCCTACTTTATATTACTACGAGTTAGCAGGATTCTTCCCAGACCAAGGTTTTGCTTGTAATGACGGCCCATCATCTCCACCTCAACCTTATTACTTAGACGGAGTTCAGCCAGACTTTGGTGTACATGCATACAGCGATGATGCTGGAAATGAACAAATAATGAGTGGTTGGTATTATGATCCTTCAAGAGTAATATCATGGGAATACGTTTCCGGAACTGGTGATGGAACAGGATTTGTTAATGTATTTAGTTGTCGCAGATAATAATCTGTTTCAAAAGGTTTTTACATATTTATATATTGAACCGCCTTTAATAAGGCATATTAATCATTTAAAGTTATGGAAAACAAAGAAATTAAACTTACAGAGGAAGAACTCAAAAGTATTGAATCACTTCGTAGTCAGTACGGAACAATCACAGCACGATTAGGGCAATTGAAAATTGAACAAATGCTAGTAGGGCGTCAGTTATCTCGCTTACAAGAGTTAGAAAAACAAATGGAAGCAGAATATACTAACACTCAACTAGAAGAAGAGCAATTTGCAAAGACAATTAACGAAAAATACGGCACGGGTAACATTAATTTAGAGTCTGGAGTATTTACTCCTAGTTCACCTTCTGTTTGAAATTGACAAAACATATTTATTAGTAGGTAGTAATCTAAAAATCTTTTAACTTAAACGTATAATACAATGGCAGAAAAAATTGTTAGCCCTGGTGTATTTACCGAAGAGAAAGATTTGTCATTTTTACCCCAAGGTATTGCTAATATTGGAGCAGCATTTATCGGACCGACAATTAAAGGTCCGGCAATGGTTCCAACGACAGTAGGCTCTTATGGTGATTTTGTTCAAATTTTCGGTGATACAAACCCTAATTTGTACCTTCCTTACGCAGCTAAGGAGTACTTAAGCAACGGCGGTACCCTTACCGTAGTTCGTACATTACATGATGATGGATATGCATCAAACCAATTAGTAGCATTAGTAGCTACTGGTTCTTATGGTAAAAAGCATATCGGTCTTTTACACCCATCGCAAGTAATTTCAGAAAATTCTGATTTTTATGATGGAAGTACTAGCTTATTTGAAGGCTGTACTCTATCTTCAAACGAGTCAGGATCTTTCGTAATTAATATTTCTGGTTCTTATACCGTCGACACTTCAGCATTCCCTAATGCAGTTGACGCTAATACAGGAGCAGATTATAGCGGATCATTAAGCTCATTGAGTGGTAACTATTTGACTAAAATCTTTAGCCAGACTCCTAATACAACTTCAGCTCCAGCTTATTTATATACCTGGTTTAAAGCTGCTGCATCAGCATCATTAGCTGCTGACGCCGCATCTGAATTAGTATTAGAAACTGGAAATGTTGATTTTGAAGAGGCTTACTCAAATGCAGCAACTCCTTGGTTAATTTCACAAACCGTTAATGGAACTAACCAAAACTTATTTAAATTAAAGACTATCGCTGACGGCGTTCACTCAAATTATGAAACTAAAGTAGCTATTTCAAACATTAAAGCTGCTGGAACAGTTGCAGGATCTGAGTATGGTTCATTTACAGTAACCATCCGCGCGGTAGACCAAACTAAATTAGCAGCAGTTGGCTCTCCATATACGACTTCAGACACTGATGTTCGTCCTAACGTACTTGAGTCATTTGATAATGTTAACTTAGATCCTAACTCTCCAAGATACATTGCACGAGTTATTGGCGATCGTTATAGAACGTTTACTTCTGGTAAAGTTGTAATTAATGGCGACTATCCAAATAAATCAAAATATGTATATGTTGAGGTAGACGATAATGTTGCTAAAGGTGTTTATTCTCCAGAATTAGTTCCTTTCGGATTCGCAGCATTATATAATCCAATTCCAAGTGCATTTACCAATGTACCTGCCGCGGCTTATGTAACTGCTCAAACTATCAATGGCGTTTATAATAAGCGTAAGCATTTAGGATTTGATTTCGACTTTGCATTGACTGACAATGCTAACTATTTGAAGCCACTTCCTAAGACAAACGCAACTGTTGGAAGCAACGTAGTATTCTTATTGTCTGACTGTAATGAAGATAGCTCGTTAGGAGGTAATGCAATTGACTTAACAACTTCAACTTCTATTGATTCTCGTAAATTCATCGTTCCTTTCCAAGGCGGTGCTGATGGTATTCAACCAAACCGTAGAATTTTAGTTGGATCTGATATTGTCGGAGCAAATACTCAAGGATATGATTTAGCATCATCAACAGCTGATGACTATTCAGTATATAAAAATGCTATTGATGCAGTATCTAACCCAGACGAATTAGATATTAATATGTTAGTTATGCCAGGTGTTATTCAGCAATATCACTCAGCTGTAATTGACTATGCTGCTAATATGTGTCTTGACAGAGCAGATACTTTCTTAGTATTTGATTGTGTTGGATTGACAGCAAATATCGCAGCTGCTGTATCTGAAATGGAAGCATTTGATAACAATTATGCAGCTACTTATTATCCTTGGGTAAAAATTGTAGACTCTAATATCAATAAACCATTATGGGTTCCACCTTCAGTAGTTATTCCTGGAGTATTGGCATTCAATGACCGAGTTGCTGCTGAATGGTATGCACCTGCAGGTTTAAATCGTGGTGGTTTGACTAATGTATTGGACGCTTATACTCGTTTAACTCACGCTGAGCGTGACACGTTGTATGAAGGTCGTATTAACCCTATCGCAACATTCCCTGCTCAAGGCGTATGTGTTTGGGGTCAAAAGACACTTCAAGCTAAACCATCTGCATTGGATAGAATCAATGTTCGTCGTTTGTTAATCGCTGTTAAGAAGTATATTGCTTCTGCAACTAAATACCTTGTATTTGAAAATAATACAGCTGCGACTCGTAACCGTTTCTTAAATATCGTTAATCCATATTTAGAATCAGTTCAACAACGTCAAGGTTTGTATGGATTTAAAGTGGTAATGGATGAGACAAATAACACTCCAGACATTATCGATCGTAACATTATGTATGGTCAGATTTTCTTGCAACCTGCTAAGACCGCTGAATTCATTATTATTGACTTCAACATCTTACCAACAGGAGCAGCATTCCCTGGAGCATAATTAAAACTCTAATAAATGGAAAGGGGCTAGAAATAGTCCCTTTTCTTTTGTTTTTACGTTTTTGGATATTTATTAATAAATTGTAATACTAATGAATAGAACTACGTTAAATAAATTAATACGGGAGGCTATTGTAGAAGTACTGACAGAAGCGGAAGGAATTCCGGCTTTTACATTAAAAACTACATCACAGTATAATTTATTCGTATGTGAGATATTAGGTCAATTGTCTGATGGTGCTTGGGAAAATGCAAAGCCAGAAGACCATTGGGAAGCCTGGCACGAAGCTGATATAAAAATTGGCCAGAATGACGGATATGAAAATTTTACTCCAAAGCGTCAAGGATATTATTTAGATACTCTTATAAAATATGTCGGAGCTAGAATGTTAATATATGGCGCTGCTGGTCAGTCTAAAGTTAATTTAGCCCCAGGCGGCCAAAGATCATTATTATCTAATGCGCTAGAAGAATTTTTTGTTTCGGGTGGAATGCAAGCACCTGCAGATCTTATTAATAAAGTAAAGTCTACAGAATTAGCATCATTTGAAAAAGTATTTTTAGACGCGGCTGAGGCTAATCCATCATATATGAAAAAGTATGCTGATGAATATTCTAGAAATAAAAATATATTCAGTTCCGTATATAATACAATAAAAAGTGGGGCATATGGCACGGGTAACTTAAAAAGTGATCTAAACCAAATATCTATGTCAATGTCAAAAGATATATCAAACAATACAAAGACACAACCTAAGGACAATGAAATTGAATAACTTACGAACGCTTATATACGAGGAAGTACGTAAAGCATTAAAAGAAGATACTTTAGGTGCTATAGCTCCTATCGATAAAAATAAAACTATACAAATTGCTAAAATGGTTGCAGATGCTATATCAAAAACAGATGGTGTCAAGGCTACCGTTAATATGCGTACATTGGAACCTGCTTCTTTTGATATTGATTTGCCAAATGACGAAACTGCCGGAGGTTCATATAATTTATATGCCGACGGATCTATTAGGAATATGGCACTTCCAGAGACTCCAATATATGGAAATTGGAAAACAGATAACGCTGCAAAGATGGCTGTTATTATTAAAGGATTATCAGAGTCGAAATCTTTACAAATTCGTGAAGCTCAGACTAAATACTTAAAAAGAATTAGTAAATAATACAATGTCGTAAGATCATTGTTTTTCTCAAATACCGATATTTATATTAAAGAAATTATTTTAAACCAATACGTACAATGGCTGAATTATTAGACCCAACCGAAATAATGTTTACCGCTTTCGAACCGAAAGTAGCGAACCGCTTTATTATGTACATCGAAGGTATCCCTGCCTACTTAATCAAAGCAGCAGGTCGTCCAGGTATCACTTTCGGTGACGTAGTATTAGATCACATTAATATTGAAAGAAAATTAAAAGGAAAAGGACGTTGGAATGACGTTTCTGTAACTCTTTATGATCCTGTAGTTCCTTCAGCTGCTCAAGCTGTTATGGAGTGGGTTCGTTTATCTCACGAATCAGTAACTGGTCGTGATGGATATTCTGACTTCTATAAAAAGGATATCACTTTCAATGCTTTAGGACCTGTAGGAGATAAAGTTGAAGAATGGACTCTTAAAGGAGCGTATATTGGAGATGCAGCGTTTGGTGACTTTGATTGGTCGACTGAAGATGCTATTAATATTACGTTAACTTTGAAATACGACTACGCTATCCTTCAATTCTAAATTAGGATTAACTATTCATAACTTGGAAAGGGCCATAAAATTTATGGCCTTTTTTCATGTTTAGATATTTATATTAAAGAAATACTACGATGAATAAATCTACCTTAAATAAAATTATTTCGGAAGAGGTTAAATCAATTATGTCCGAATTAACGGAAGGAAATGTTGGCCGTGATATCAAACCAGGAGAATTTATTAAAACTCAATACGATAGTTACTATCAGCGTGTAGATGGAAACGTAGGAGGCCATCCAGCATTTGTGTTTGTTGAGCCAAAAAATGGAAAATTAAACGTTGGTAAAAAGAAAACGGGATTACATAGCTCCACAGAATATACAAAAGTAGTTGATATTCATAAAGAATTGAACGTTAAAAATGTATTAAACAAAAATCTTTCCCCAATTGAAAAAGAACAAGTATTGGGTCTTGTTAAAGCTAAGAAAAGACAAGAAGAATTAATTAAGAAAGGATATGTTTTAGGTAAAGATTTTACTGTAGTTCAAGATCCTAAAAATAAAAAGATGTATAATATTTCTCCTATAACAAATGAAGCTGCAGTTACCGAAGCCTCAGATATGAATGATCCAGTTTTAATGGCTTTCAGAGCTGCTAGAGATGAACGAAAAAAGAAATTAGCTATACCAAAGCCAAAGCGTAGACCTCTTTATGGTAAAGATAGAGAAAAGGCCGAAGACCAATTATGGGATATTAGTCTAGATCTTAAAGACTTATATGATGAGAGAGGTCAAATGTTAATTGATATGGAGCAAGAGGCTGAAGTTGAAGGAGGTCCAATTGCCGATCGATATGGCAATGAATTAAATAAAATCGAAACTCAGATTCAAAAATTAATTGCTAAAAGAAATCAATTAGAGATAAGATTGGCAGAATCTTTAGAATTAAATAAAGACGCTGTAAACGAAGGCGTAATGTCAGATATTGACTTAATGGCTAAAGAATCTAAAGATTTTAAAGAATTCGTAAAAGAATTTAAAAAAGAGTATTCTGACTTAACTGACGCTGGAGAAATTAAAGAATTAGAAGCATGGCTTCAAACCGTATACGATAGTGCAGTTGAAGATATGACCGAAAGTGTTATTACAGAAGCTGAAATAATACCGACAGGCCCAGATGGACAAAAAATTGAAGATCCACAAATTATCAAAAACTTAAACATGGCTCTTAAGTCAGTAAGTACTTCACTTCGTCCAAAAATTATACAAATGATTGAAGATCCTGATGCCGCAAAAGAGTTAAAGGGAAATGCCCCTAAAGCTGCTTTATTAGGAGCTATTGCAATCGCATTTGGAATTACTGAGCAAGACTTCAGTCAGATAGTATCTAAAATCAAAGGAGTATTACCAAAAGCATGATCAAACTCAAACCCATAGTATCCCAAATTATATTAGAAGCTGAGTTGAAAACGTATGGAGATTTGAAAGGTATTCTCAATTCAATTAAGAAAAACCAAAAAAAAGGATCTATATTTTCTAAAGGAAAGGAAGTAGCGCTAGACACTGTATTAGGATTTATTCCAGGAGCGTCGGCAGCAAAAACGGCGTACGATTTTTTTAAAGCAGCAACTCAAAAACCTGACACTAAAAAAACTGACACTTGGTTAGATAAACTAGATATCGACGATCAAATATCTGCAATCGTAGATGATACGGTTGAAAATGGATTTTTAGAAGATTTAGTTAAGTCAATTGAAAAGGAGTCTGATGATACTGAGTTAGAGGCTAACTTTAATATGAATATAAAACTTCAAGATTACTTAGCTAAAAAATATAAGAATCGTACAGTGTCAATGAAACCGTAAAATCAAAAGAATTACATATTTATATAAAAGAAATTAGAAATGAAACTATCAGAATTTAAGAATATGATTCGTGAGGAGGTAAAAGCTTACCTTCGAGAAAGTGCTCTTCTTACTGAAAAAGATGCAGAAGAGATTGCGGCTGAGAAAGAAGAAATGGATTCTCGAGTTGCAAACACTGACGCACAAATTAAAGCACTTCAGAAAAAATTAGGAATTCTGAAGAAGAAAGCTGCAGAAGTAGCAAAACAAAAACCTGACGAAACCCCATAATAAACAATTTATTTAATCAAGAATAGTTATGCCAACAGTTAACGACAATTATCCTAAAAAGGACAATTTTGAAATGTCGGATGCCGAGTTAAAACAGCTCGCTATCCAAAACATGCAACGTGAGGAAGTTAAGTCTTCCGGATTCCCTACCGAAATTATTAAATTACCTTCAAAAGGATTAGTATATCCAGAAGGTAATCCCTTGCACAGTGGCGAAGTCGAAATGAAATATATGACTGCGCGTGAAGAAGATATTCTTACCTCTCAAAATCTAATTAAGCAAGGAATTGTATTAGATAGATTAATGCAGTCAATGATCGTATCTCCTATTAAATTTGACGATTTAGTTATTGGCGATAAAAATGCAATCATGGTTGCAGCTCGTATCCTAGGATATGGTAAAGATTATGCGGTTGACATTACTTGCCCAAATTGTGGTACAAAAAATCACACGGAAATTGATTTAACAACATTACCTGAATATCATATTCCAGAAAATGCAAATATGGTATCGCCTGGTATATTTGAATATACATTACCGCAATCAAAGCGAACGGTTCATTTCCGATTATTATCAACCGGCGATGAAAAACGTATTTCAAAAGAATTAGAAGCTCAAAAGCGATCTAATAAAGCAACGGGTGGCGTTGATAAAGAATTAACTACAAGACTTAAGAATATTATTGTATCAGTAGACGGAAATGCTGATAAGAGATATGTATCTAATTTCGTAGATAATGAATTATTTGCAATGGATTCTCGATCATTACGTACATATATGAAAGACGTGACTCCAGATACAAAACTTGAAGTTTCATTTTTATGCACTAGCTGCGACCACGACGAGGAGGCGTTGGGATTTGCAATAGATACCAACTTTTTTTGGCCTAAGTCCTAAACATAAACCAGCAATACATACCCAGCTTTTTGATATGGTATATCATGGTCATGGGTTTACGTGGACCGAATTATATAATATGCCAGTATGGCTTCGAAAATTTTATTATAAAAAAATAGAAGAGGCTTTAAAGGAACAAAAAGCAGCTCACGAAAAATCAAAAAAACCTAGTAAACCAAAAATTGCTAGACCAAAAGTAGGGCCTAAAAGATAGGCCCTATTTTCATGATTATACCTAATTGTTTTACAAATTGATATTTATATAAAAGAAATTAATACCCCATGAGATTAGTAGAATTTAAACAATTTCTTCGTGAGCAAGTATTACTTGAACAACATTCACAATTACGTGAAAGTATAACCAGTTCGGTACAAAATTTTAAAAACTTACATTTAGTTCAAGAACATATTCTTTCTGGTATGATTGCACTGTTTTTAGAACCAAAGGTTAGAAAACAGGCAGAAGCACTAAAAAATTCTGCGGAATATAAAGAATTAATGCATCAAATGAAACAATCTACAGATTCATTAAATGCGTTAACGGCAAGACTTAAAAAAGAAGTAGATAAATATAATACTAATTTAAAGTCTATGCAAAAAGCCGGAGTGAAAGTTAAGCCAGGAATGGATATTAAACAAATGGCTAAAGAAGTTGAAAAATGGAGAGCGGACCGTGCAAGAAAATTCAAAGAAGCTCATAAAGAAAAAATGGTAACAATCAATCCAGATTGGGAAAAATACCTTCAATAATTTATTAAATGGCAAAAGACGACACTAAACTAATTGCCGACCAAGCTAAAGAAATTGCTTCTTTAAAAGCTAGACTATCACAAAA
>Ga0099848_1000012_pt1 | contig 64264 bp, 44 predicted proteins | sample CB_VirMetaG_3_FD_78179 | JGI IMG/M metagenome (GOLD analysis project Ga0099848, IMG submission 78179) | Freshwater to marine saline gradient viral communities from Chesapeake Bay - CB_1508_1S Viral MetaG | ecosystem: Environmental > Aquatic > Marine > Coastal | place: USA: Chesapeake Bay...
GTGAATGGTCGTCACTTTGAGACCTTTGACGATTTCGAGGAGATAATTCCGAGAGGACTTTATGGACATAAAGAAACTCAAGTGGGAGTACCCTTCAACATATCTTGGGGAGGGGGAACGCAAGGTCTTCATGAAAACTTGGTTTTCTCAGCCATGCCACAGACTTTCTGTGGTGAATACATTCAGGATCCTGAATTGTTTCCTGATAATATTCTTAGTGGAACCACTCTTAGTGGGTTGACAACAAATATTTTATTGGAAAAATATTTTGCCGGAACTTTCGATGGTGCCATTTCAACATTCCACATGTATGCCAAACCATTATCGGTTCCTGAAATTCAACACAATGCCAGACTTTTGTATGATCAGTATGATTTGTTGAATCCATATTGTTTGAATTGTAGTATAATCGATAATTGTGATTTGGATTGGAATTTTGTGGAAGTTAGTAATACACCCACTCCCACTCCGACACAAACCCCTCAGGATACTTTACCTCCAACTCCGAGTGTAACTCCAACAACAAATCCGACTCAAACGCCGACACCAACTCAAACAGTTACACCGTCAGAAACTCCATTTCCGGGTCTATGTCTCTATACACAAGTTTTTGAGACACCTGCTGAGATTATTCCTCCAAGTGGATCTATAAATTCCCGACCTTATTATGTTTATACTGATAAGATTTGTGGTAATGTTTTTAAAATCTTCTATGATGGAACACAATGGGTTACGGAAGATTTCTTTGACAACACGGTTTGTGCTACTTTGAATTACCAAGGTTTGTATCCTGATTCAAATTTTGCCTCTTGGGTAATAACCCCACCCACTCCAGGGTGTAAATGTGATTGGGTTAGAAACATAACATATCCAGTACCGTGTACAACACCACCACCTACACCAACTCCGAGTGTTACTCTAACTCCATTTGCAAGTCCGACACCTACTCCGACTCTTACACCCACAATTCCGCCGTGTAATAGATTGGTTAACTCTTCATTTGATATCTTTATGTCAGACTTAGGTCCGTGTCCAACAGAATGTACGGGTTCACCTACTGGTACGGGGGCCGCTACTGTAGATGGTACCAACTGTACTGCATCCACGACATATAACTTCTATCCTGAAGATTGTATTCCTGGTTGGGATACCACGCACAGTTCAGGTATTATAGAGGTATGGGCGTCAGGTTATCAAGGTGTACCAGCCTATGAAGGAACACATTTTGCAGAAATTAATGCTCAATCATCTGCTCCGCAATCATTATACCAATCATTTACAGCATCAATTGGTACAGATTATCAAATTCAATTTGCACACAGAGGTAGAATAGGATACCTTAATACTTTAAAAGTCGCTTTGAGTGGTGACACTAGTGGTTTGGTATTCTTCCCCAATGAATATACGGGAAGTACGTCTGTTTGGACTCAAAATGCTATTAATTTTACTGCTACAGAGGTAAATTACAATTTAGTGTTTTCTGCAACATCAGGTCAGGATGGTGGGAATTTCTTGGACGCAATTTATGTTGTTTGTGAACAGCAGTTTATAACTCCAACACCAACACCTACACCAACTGTCACTCTAACTCCATTTGCAAGTCCGACACCATCTGTCACGCCAACAATAACTCCAAGTCCAGGAGAATGTCCTGAATCCATATTTATGTTTATACCAAACTTACCATGTTAGAAAGTGCATTACTGAATAAGATCACCGCTGAACTTCATGAGTCAACATCTGACAATGTTGTAATGGTTGGTTATGGTGCAAAAAAGACAAACGGGGTTTACACCGATGAGTTGGGTTTGGTCTTTGGTGTTTTAGAGAAAAAACCAATACAAGAATTAGCACCTGAAGATATTATTCCAAAAGAAATCGAAAGAGACGGCCATAAATTCATAACGGATGTTATTGAGTTTGAAATACCTAACTTATTTCAAGTATGCCCACCACAGTTTTACGATTGGATTACAACACCTCCTGGTAACAGAGGTTTGATTAGGCCAATCCAAGGTGGAGTGTCAACTACAAACGTAACAAGTATGTTCAACTCGGTTGGCACTTTGGGTTTTGTTGCAATTGATAATGAAACAAACTCAGTTTGTGCTGTAACTAACGCTCACGTAATCATTGACGATCCCTTCATTGATAGTGATAGAACATTGCCAAATCCAATCACAAATGTTGTTAATGATTTGGTTATCCAACCAGGGGAAAATGCCCAACTTGTAGGAGCAACAAATGCGGTGGGAATTGTAAAAAAATATTTACCTCTGAGAGAGAGTTCACCAAACTATGTGGACACCGCCATTTTCACTTTGAATGAATCTGATGTTTCGAACACTGTTTCATATAAACAATTTGGAATGACTGGTTGGACAGGTCCTATGGACTTTGCGACAATTTCCGAATTGAATAGTATCACACCTTTTCAAAACTACCTATATTCATCAGGTAGGTCCACCGGCGCAAAAGGGGAGGGTGACATGAAATTAATCCCTTCATTGAAGAATGCTGTAATACCTGTTGGTTGGTATAATAATCAAGGTGTTGGTAAACTGGTTTACTTTCATGGGGTAACTGAATTTGTGGCCTCGGCTTCTACAACACCAACAAATACCATTTGTCAATACCCCATATATGGAGGTGATTCGGGGTCTGCGGTGGCTGCCGAGTTTTCGGGTAATAGAAAAATTGTGGGACAAGCCTTTGCGGGAAGTATGTACTATGGGTATTACATACCAATCGATGCTATTGTTTCGGCTCTGAATGTTTCACCATATACTGGACAAACAGCCTGCTGGTCAGATACCGGAAATACACAAATACACTTGGTCGTTGGACGAAGTAATCAAAATACCATTACTATAGGTGGTAATACGTATTGGCAGGCAGGATTGGTAGATTGTCCTACCGTGAGTTCTACACCTACACCAACACCTACAATTACAAATACACCAGCACCAAGTTCCGAGCCTGGGGTTTCTCCAACCCCAACACCCACAAATACTCTAACACCAAGTCCTTCGGGAATTCCTGAAGATTGTTGTCGTAGTTTTGTTATAGATGTAAGTTATTATGAATGTAGTGGTGTCACATTGTCCTACATTGATTGTGCCGATAATCTACAAACTCAACAATTTGCGCCAAATTCCCTAACCACAATATGCGCAAGACCAAATACTATAACCATCATTCCATCATCGTTGAGTTGTGATGTTCAAATTATTAGTCAAGGTGATTGTGATTGTATCATACCTATAACATCAACACCCACACCTACACCAACTGTTACTCAAACTCCGTCATCGACTTTGACTCCGACACCAACTCCGAGTACAACACCCGATTTTACTCCAACACAGACGCCAACAAATACACCAACACCGTCATCAACACCACCGTGTTGTTCTACATATCATCAGTATTCAATGTCACCTGAAACTTACACAATTGTTAATTGTGACGGGACTGTTGATGTGGTTAGTTATCCGGCATTTTATGCGTTCACGGTATGTGCTTTGAGTATTACACCATTTACTGGTTATTTATTTCCTGAGTGTGAGTGTTGTTTAGGTGTATCTGGAACATCCATTACTGCAAATGTTTTAGATACTCCTAATGCCAATTCATATTCAAAAGGGACTGCAACTATTGGATACTGGAATGGTACACAGTTGTACAGTCCACAGGGAAGTGCTACTAAAGCAACCGGAAATACTTCAGTCACTGTTGGGGGTAGTTTGGGTATTGCAGATAACTGTACGAGGGGTGCAATAGAGGTTACCGCCTTTGTCCCTAGTGGTATTCCAGGAGTTACTGGATACAGAACCCAAATCACAATAACAAAAAATGGTTTCCCGATTGGTACGGTCACTAGCGGTCCTAACCCGTCGGGTTCCAACGTCACACAAACATTTGATTTTGCAAGAAATAATAACGATGTGATCAACGTACAATTCAATAGTATTTTATAGTATGAGTCAGTTAGGGGTTCTAATAAGTAGTGATAATTTCAACGGACAAACTGGTAAAGTTTTATTTAAAAATTTTTCAGATCAAGTCATCGATTTAGGTTTTCAAACACTACCATTTGTATATTCACCTGAAGATGGTGTTGTACAAGGATTGTATTTCATTTATTTTTCATCAACCAGTGAAACGTGTTTAGTTGTAATCGGACAACCTAACCCATCACCCACACCAACTCCAACACCGACAATGACGCCATCACCATCACCTGATAACGGTGTTGTGTATTCATACATCAACCCAGGTTCGGTTGTCATAGATTATGTTGCTAGTTTGGAGAAAGTATTTTCAGGTGATGTTTCATTTGGGTTAGTTCAAAAATTATCATTTGAGCCAAACATTACGGAATACATTGTTACCAATTATGAATTTTTGTCAGGGTCTACAAGTGGTACCACACAGGTAGTTTTAAGTGGAAAAAGTTTTGATAATGTTGTAAGAAATACGGAATTTGAATTTTTTGATGTAAATCCATCAGGATTTGTGTTGGATGCGACACCAATTTTTGCATCAGCAACCCCAACTCCAACTCCAACTATTACTGAGACACCAACACAGACACCTACAAATACTCCTACAGTAACACCGACAATTACTGAAAGTCAAACTCAGACTCCAACTCAGACTCCTACTCTAACACCAACCCCAACAATAACTGAAAGTCTAACACCTTCGGTTACTCCAACTTCTACGTTGACGCCTACTGTCACTCCTAGTATAACCATGTCTGAAACACCAACACAGACTCCTACACCTACATTATCGGTGACACCAACATCAAGTCTTACCCCAACTATTTCTGAAACTCCTACGCAAACACCTACCCCAACTATTTCTGAAACTCCTACCCAAACACCAACATCGACACTAACTCCAACTATTACAGAGTCACAAACTCCCACACCAACTATAACACCTACTAGTGATCCGACACAAACTCCTACTCAAAGTGATACTCCTACTCCTACGCCAACAATTTCTGAAACTCCAACTCAGACTCCTACACCAACAATTTCTGAAACTCCAACTCAGACACCTACGCCTACAATTTCTGAGACGCCAACTCAGACTCCTACACCTACAATTTCTGAAACACCTACGCTTACCCCAACTTCAACTTTGACAGAAACTCCAACTCCAACGTCAACATTGACTCCGACTGTAACGCCTACAGAAACGGTAACACAAACCCCATCTGAAACGCCAACTTTAACTCCTACACCAACAATTACTGAAACTTCGACTCAGACCCCAACACCAACTATTAGTGAAACACCTACACAAACTCCTACACCAACTATTAGTGAAACGCCAACCCTAACTCCTACGCCAACTATTAGTGAAACGCCAACCCTAACTCCTACGCCAACTATTAGTGAAACACCCACAAATACACCAACACCATCTATAACACCAACTATCGATTGTTTTGTTTATTTGGTTGACGATTTGGGTAATTTCATAGTTGATGACAATGGTGATTTGATTGTTGTTGATAATTTATGTATCACACCTACACCAACAACATCAGAAACTCCAACACGAACCCCTACGGTTACACCGACGATTACACCATCATCAACCAACGCAATTGTCCCTGTTGACCCAACACTTGAAATATATTTCCAAGGAGATCTTCCTACGTTTTATATCCCAACTGCCAACAGTGGTGATACATTTACTCAATGGGTGGATTCGTCATCTTCAGCACATAATGCAAACCCCATAGGTGGTGGTGCAACACCATCTCCTGAATGGTGGTCAAATGTTCAAAATGGATTGGGAGGTACGTACTTCAATGGAACTACCGACGGACTTAGTGTCAATCCATTGACTGATTTACAATCTAAATCAGGACAAACAATCATATTGGTTGCCAAATCATTGAATAGTTCTGCAACAAGTCAGTACATTCAGGGTGGTATTGACGGAAATACGGGTTTGAATGCTTCCTATATAAGACAAAGTGGTTCTACCTATAATGTTGCTGTTGGTGGTGGTTTTGCAACTGGTGGTGTTGTTGACACAAATCCACATATTTTGAGTTATGTATTTAGCGGTACTGGGGTTTCTAATCAGGATAAATTACAATTTAGAATCGATGGGTCAGGACAGACTTTAAATTACATCACCAATGTAGGAACTACAACCGCGATTAATTTGACTTATTTATTTTTGGGAGTTTCGTATACATCGGCAACTGCAGGATCCACTCAATTCTTTTACAATGGATTTTTGTTTGATGTTTTGGTTTATAGCCGAGCACTCTCGAGTTCTGAACTCAATGCGATTGAATCATATCTATCCAACAAATGGGCAATACCCTTATTATAAAATAAACTATTTATAAAATAAAAATTCATGGCAACTAAAACCATAGGTCAATTACCACTTATATCAACTTTCTCAGGGGATACCCTTATACCAGTTCAGGCTTCGGGTGTGACATATCATACAACGTTTAGTGATATGAATATTAATTTTGGTGGTGGATGGGCAAGATATGATGATGGGCAATATACTTCAGGATCTCCCCTTACAGTTACCGCCGATACTGCCTCAATAGTCTTACCGAACAATGGTGCAACTACTATCGAAACTTTTATGAATTCTACAAAAGCGTTCTACGACCCTACGACACAAAAAATACAAATGCAAAACGTTGGTGATGTATACAGTATGGTTGTAGTTTTCAAAGCTCAAAGTAGTAACGTTTCACAAGCACATTTTGATATTTCACTTTCGGGTATAGGACCCACACCATATGATAGAGTTTCAAATACTTTCTTGTTCGCAAAAGGTAATGATACACCACAAAATTTTTACCTTAGTTTTCATTTTTATGGTGATGAAGATTTTGTTACTAATGGAAATCAATGGACTATAACTTGCACAGGTGCTGACGTATTAATTTTTGACGTAATTTATTTTATACAGAGAACTTACAGGAATTTAATTTAATCATTCTGTTTAATTTTTCTTGTTTTTGTGTAGGTTTGTAAAAAAACTTCATGAAAATTTTTGTTCAAATCGCTTCTTATAGGGACCCACAGCTAATCCCTACAATCAAAAACATGTTAGAAAACGCCAAAAGACCAAAAAATCTTAGAATTGGTGTTGCACGACAATTTCATCCAGACGATAAATTTGATGATTTGTCAGAATTTGAAAACGATAGTCGTTTCAGAATTTTAAATATTCCTCACGAAGAAGCTGAGGGTGTATGTTGGGCAAGGAATTTAGTCCAACAATTGTATCAAGATGAAGAATATACCCTTCAAATTGATTCTCATATGAGATTTGCACCTAATTGGGATGACGAGATGATTAAGATGGTCAAACAACTTCAGAAAAAAGGTCACAAAAAACCACTTTTGACTGGTTATGTTTCATCATTTGATCCTGATAACGATCCACAAGGAAGAGTTCAAGAACCTTGGAGAATGGTTTTCGACAGATTTATTCCTGAGGGTGCGGTATTTTTCCTACCTGAGACAATTCCTGGTTGGAGAGATATGAAACAACCTGTACCGGCAAGATTTTATTCGGCTCACTATGCTTTTACTTTGGGTCAATTCTCACGTGAGGTACAACACAATCCTGAATATTACTTCCATGGGGAAGAAATTTCTATCTCCGCACGAGCATACACATGGGGATACGACTTGTTCCACCCACACAAAGTCCTCATTTGGCACGAATATACAAGAAAAGGTAGAACCAAACAATGGGATGATGATAAGAAATGGGTTGATAGAAACAATAAGTCCCACCTACTCAATAGAAAATTATTTGGAATGGATGGTCTTGAACAAGAAGGTCACGATGCATTATTTGGTTTCGGACCTGAAAGAAGTCTAAGAGACTATGAAAAGTATGCTGGGTTATTGTTTGAAAAAAGAGCGGTACAACAATACACCTTAGATAAAAATTATCCACCGAACCCCTACAATTATGAGACAGAAGATGAGTGGAAGAAAAACTTTGCATCTGTTTTCAAACATTGCATTGACATAAATTATTCTTCGGTACCAGAAAAAGACTATGAATTTTGGGTTGTGGCTTTCCACGGGGCAAATGATGAGACTCTCTTCAGAAAAGATGCCGATATTAATGAAATTCAACGTATTATGAATGACCCTGATGGTTACGGAAAAGTGTGGAGAGAATTCCAAACGGAAAGCAAACCAGCATATTGGGTTGTTTGGCCATTCTCAACATCTAAGGGATGGTGTGAGAGAATTACAGGTAATTTATAATAATGGTCACGTTTGATGGTAAAAAAATTGCCGACATTGGTTATTTCATCAATTTAGATGAAAGAACGGATAGACGTGAAAAATTAGAATCACAACTTTCTAAATTCAAGATAGAAGGTGTGGAAAGGGTATCAGCGAACAAAAGCACAGATTCCGGGCCTACAAATTGTAAAAGAAGTCATTTTGACTTATTACAAAGATTGGTAGATTCCGACCATGAAACTTTGTTAGTTTTGGAAGATGATTGTTTGTTTTTGGATTTTTTAATAGAGGAGTCAAACGAGATTTTTGATAATATAAACAAAACTGAATGGGATTTGTTTTGGTTAGGTTGTAGAAACAGAAGGACACCATTATTAAGAGAAAATAATTGTTACGAAGTATCTTCGGTTTCTCATGCTCAATCTTATCTAATAAAAAAAGATTTTGCAAAGCACATTTTGGAAAAATATCCAATATATCCACATGATAATCACAATAACGTTCCGATTGATGAATTGTTAACTCTGAGCGTTTATGGATACAATGTGGTTTCCAACCCAAGCAGTGTGAATTTTTATAATTTGGATCAACCTTTGGATGTCTTAGAAAGACATTTCACCGCTCTTTGTTATGAAAAATCACTAACAACACAATATTCTTCATATAGTAATTTATGGCATTATGAAACTCATTGGGAAGAATATATAATCAGATCATTTCCTAAGTGGTAATATATGAAACTAATAAGTGTCACTTGGTCATACGGGAATGAATCTCATATAGAAGAAACAATCCTCTATAGAAGTTTTATTAAACACAATAATGAGAAAGATTTTATCAATATTCATTACAATCGAACAAATTACGAGGAATTAGAAAAAGAGTTTCATTCCAAGTTTGGGTATCAATATGAATTTTTATTATATAGAATTTTTTTGTTATCTGACCGACTAAAGTCTATTGATGATGATGTATTTATTTTCTCTGACACGACTGATGTAGTTTGCGTTGGAAACATAAATGATATTGAGTATACAGGTGGGATTATTTTCTCAGCCGAAAGACATCAATACCCTAATGATATTTCAAGTTGGAAACCCATAAACACATACCCTCAAGAAAACTTAGATAAATCTAATTTCTTGAATGCAGGGCTTCAGATGAGTGAGAAAAATTTGTATTCAGATTTTTTGGAATCTGTTATTGAACACGTTTTTCCAATTGAATATAAAACATTTGGTGGAGATCAAGGTGTATTCATCTATTATTATATAAATGAATTTTTTCCAAAAATTACTTTGGATACTAGTCGTAATATATTTGTAAGTACTTATTTGACAAGTGCGGAGTGGTATAAAATCAATGATGGAAAAGTACAATACATTCCCACAAATTCATTTCCATTTTTTATTCATGATAATGGTTGGAATTATGGAAGTCCAAGAATAATTGAAAGGTATAACTTAATATGAAAAACGCAATAATTTCTACATACTACTGTCTTGGATGTCAGGAGCCATCAAAGAGTGAATGTAAATCACGTTTTGCTTATGATATCGATGATGAAGATTTTTATTTGAATTTTAGTAACGATTTCAATCCATTTGATTTCTCAAATATTACTGATGTCGGTGTTAGTAAAAGAAAAGATCTAGTCTTTGGTAAAATTTTTAGATTGAGAAAATTTATCGAGGATAAAATTTTAGGGAAATACGACAACTTATTACATATTGATTATTCTGACACTAAGTTTGCAAGAAGTAGTAAAGAATTATTTGATAATTTTCATCAAAGTGGGAAGAAAATAGTAATATCAACCGAAAAAAATTGTTGGCCTTATCTTGACTCAGTATCCAATTGGTTTGAAACCAAACTACCACAAAAAGAATTCTTTTATGTGAATTCAGGGGCTGTTATATCAAATACAAACCGATTTTATCAAATACTTAAAGAACTTGAATTGATTTGTTTGAATTCAAACATAGATTTTTGGGACGATCAAGGAGTATGGCAATATTATAATTTGAAAGAAAATAACCTCAGTAAGGATCTGAACTCGGAATACTTTTTTTCAACCGCCGAGTTGGATGAAACTTACTATAAATTTGAAAACGGTGTTATCACCACAAAGTTTGGAACTCAACCTTACTTGATACATGATAATTCAAGTTTTTCACTAAACCTAATAAGAAAAATTTAATATGAGTGTTTCGGGACATTTTGTTTATAAGGGGTTAACTATCATGCAACACCCCAATGTAGAAAAGGCTTTTGAAGAGCTTTTGATTGATCTAAAACCAACGAAAGTGTTGGAGATTGGAACATCATCAGGAGGACTTACTCTGATGATTAGAGATATTTTGGATAGAGTTGGTCTATCAGATACACGTTTAGTTACCTACGATGTATATGAACCACAATATCTTAGACACCACGTAAATGATGGTGCAAACATCGAAATTAAAGTTGAAAACGTATTCAACCACCAATATTCTGATTTGGAAAATGGTCAAGAAATTATTGATTTTATAACTTCCGAGGGTACTACTTTAGTTTTGTGTGATGGAGGAAGTAAGAAAAATGAGTTTAGAATTTTATCTAACTTATTAAAAGTAGGTGATGTGATTATGGCACACGATTATTCCCCAAATGAAACTTATTTCAGAGAATTCGTCCATGATACAATTTGGAGTTGGTTAGAAATTCAAGATAGTGATATCGAAGGTCCCTGTCAATTAAATAATTTGGAAGGTTATCTTCATGAAACATTCAAAAATGTCGTTTGGGCATGTAGAAAAAAAATGAAATAAGATGAAAGTTACTTTTGTTACAGGTCTTTGGAATATAAAACGCGATACCTTAGGGGAAGGATGGTCTAGATCATTTGACCATTATTTGCAAAAGTTTGAACAACTTCTAGAAGTGGACGTGAACTTGATAATTTTTGGTGAACAAGAATTGGGAGATTTTGTTAGACAACGTCGGAGGGATGATAATACTCAGTTTATTGTTAGAGATCAAAATTGGTTTAAGTCAGAATTTTATAATCAAATTCAAAACATCAGAACCAATCCAGATTGGTTAGCTCAATCAGGATGGTTATCAGAATCCACACAGGCACGTTTGGAGATGTATAATCCATTAGTTATGTCAAAAATGTTTTTGTTACATGATGCAAAAATTATGGACCAATTTGATTCTGATTATTTATTTTGGATTGATGCTGGACTAAGTAATACCGTTCATCCTGGTTACTTCACTCATGACAAAGTACAAGATAAATTACCAAAATATTTTGATAAATTTTCTTTTGTTTGTTTTCCATACGAAGCCAATACGGAAATCCATGGTTTTAATTTTCAAAAAATCAATCAATTAGCTGGTAGTAAAGTTGATATGGTTGCAAGAGGTGGCTTTTTCGGAGGACCAAAAGAAAGTGTTGCCGATTTGAATGGTTTGTATTATAATTTGATGAGTAATACGTTGAATTCAGGACTTATGGGTACTGAAGAATCGTTATTTACAATTCTTTGTTATAAACACCCCGATTTGGTAAATTATTTTGAAATCGAAAATAACGGATTAATGGGTAAGTTTTTTGAAGATTTAAAAAATGATACCTTAGAAAAAAAATCTAAAGAACCAATCCAACCAAGAAATGAAAATTTAGAAATTGATAATACCGCATTGTATGTCATAACATTCAATAGTCCCAAACAATTTGAGACTCTTATAACTTCGATGATAAAATATGATAAAGACTTTATTGATAAACCAAGGAAATTTTTGTTAGATAATTCTTCAGATCTTACAACAACAGAAAGATATCAAGAAATATGTAATGAATTTGGATTCGAACATATTAAGAAAGATAATTTAGGGATTTGTGGTGGAAGACAATGGATTGCCGAACATGCTGATGAACATAATTTTGACTTCTATTGGTTTTTTGAAGACGATATGTTCTTTTACCCGAATGAAGGAACGGTATGTAGAAATGGATTCAACCGATATGTGAAAGGTCTTTATAGGATTTCTATGGAAATTACAAAAAATAATAATTTTGATTTTCTAAAATTGAATTATTCTGAATTTTTTGGTGATAATGGGACTCAGTGGTCTTGGTATAATGTACCTCAACATTATCGTGAATCTAGATGGCCTGAAAAAAGTCAATTACCTGTCCACGGACAGGATCCTAATGCCCCGAGGACTCAATTCAAACACATTAGAACTTATAAGGGGGTATCATTTATCAATGGGGAGATTTATTACTGTAATTGGCCACAAGTTGTCACAAAAGAAGGAAATAAGAAAATGTTCTTAACCGAAAAGTGGGCACACCCATACGAACAAACTTGGATGAGTTACATGTACCAAGAAACTGTTGCGGGTAATTTACATCCGGGTATGTTATTGATGACACCTACAGAACACGATAGATTCGAATTTTACGATGGTAATCTGAGAAAAGAATCCTAAGTGGTATTTATTGTAAAATACTATCTATGGATTTTTTCATAAAAAAGAATGCGACTTTACCTTTACTGAAAATGCAAGTGGTGCAAGACGGTAGAAGTGAGTATTTGTCATTTATGGAATCTTTGCAGGACGCAACAATTTCATTCACAATGATAAATGAGGCTACAGGTATTCCAAAAATTGTTTCAAAACCAGCATATATCGTAGAACTGATTGGTTTGGATGTGAATGCCACCCCTGAATATTATGTTTACTATCGTTTTACCAAAAGAGATACTAATACTGTTGGTAGATATGTTGGTCAGTTTTTGATCAAATATAATCAAGCGTTATTAGGTGGACCTCAAGGAGATTTGATTGTTCCATTACGTGATGAACTTTATATCAATATCCAAGATAGTTTTATTTCAGATAGTCCCTGTTGTTGACGGACTAACATCTTGATCGTATATTTATCGGTGAATGGGAAAGACAAACTCCACATTGTGTGGAAGAGAATGTGTCACTCGGGTAAAAAATACGTCAAATGATATCTACTGAAGAAATCAAATCATTTTTGGAGGGTAATGACCCTGAAGAATTTATTGTGTCGATAGAATTCGATTACATCACTGATTCTATATACAAAATCAAAGAAATACCTGGAAAGGGGAAATCGATCAATAAAGACCATTTTGTTCCATTTGCTTGGGTCGGTGATCTAAGGGGTCTAAATTTTTATAGAGGATCTAAGGCAGAACAAAAAGCCGCAATGTCAAAATACAAAATTGTTATTGAAAAACTCGAGACTCACAATAACGAAAGATTAGAAAGGGGTTTGACATACCTTGTAAAATGTTTGGCTGGTTACAGAGCTTTGACTCAATTTTTTCGTGAGGGTGGAATTGACCCATGGGCTGAGAATGTAAGAGAACTGTTTTTGATGTTACCCCCTGTTGAGCAATATCTAATTCAAAAGGAGAAACGATTATTCAAAGGATATGAAGAATACAACGATATAACACGATTTGTATTTGACTTGGAAACCACCTCTCTTGAACCTAAGGATGGTCGTATATTCATGATCGGTATGAAAACTAACACTGGGTTCCATGAAGTAATTGAGTGTGATACAGAGGAGAAGGAACGAGTTGGACTCATCAAATTTTTTGACACCATTGATCATCTAAAGCCTTCCATTATTGGTGGTTATAACTCATTCAACTTTGACTGGTTCTGGATTTTTGAAAGATGTAAAGCACTTGGATTGGATGTAAAAAAGATATGTAAGTCACTTAACCCACAAAGAACTATTACTCAAAAAGAACAAATGTTGAAGCTCGCCAACGAAGTTGAGCGTTATCCACAGGTTTCTATTTGGGGTTACAACGTGATTGATATTCTTCATTCTGTACGAAGAGCTCAAGCTATAAATTCTAGTATCAAGAGTGCGGGATTGAAATATATTACACAATATCTTGAAATCGAAGATGCCAATCGTATCTACATTGATCACACAGAAATTGGTTCTATGTATTCTAAAAAGGAAGAATATTGGTTGAACACAACAAATGGAAAATATAAACGAGCGGATGATCCTAAATTTAAAGACTTGGATAAACGTTTTCCTGATGTATATGAACGAGTTACAGGTGATAAGATTGTTGAGATGTATCTTGACGATGACTTGGTTGAAACACTTAAGGTAGACGACGAGTTTAACCAAGGTTCGTTTCTTTTGGCTTCGTTAGTTCCCACAACTTACGAACGAGTAAGTACGATGGGTACCGCAACTTTGTGGAAGATGATTATGTTGGCTTGGTCTTATAAATATAATTTGGCAATTCCAGCTAAGGAGACTAAAACAGATTTTGTGGGTGGACTTTCTCGTTTGATTAAAGTCGGGTATTCCACAAATGTATTGAAGTTGGACTTCTCTTCACTGTACCCATCTATTCAACTTGTCCATGATGTTTTTCCTACTTGTGATGTTACTGGTGCCATGAAAGGATTGTTAAAGTATTTCCGAGATTCACGTATTTCATACAAACAATTGGCCGAAGAATATTCTGAATCTGACCCCAAAAAGTCTAAATCTTACGATAGAAAACAATTACCTATCAAGATTTTTATCAACTCGATGTTCGGTGCTCTTTCAGCACCTCAAGTCTATCATTGGGGTGATATGTATATGGGTGAACAAATCACCTGTACAGGTCGTCAGTATCTACGACAGATGATTTCATTTTTCATGAACAGAGGTTATGAAGCGTTAGTAATGGATACTGACGGTGTAAACTTCTCAGCACCAGCTGATGTTGAAACTCGTAAGTACATCGGTCGTGGGTTAAATTGGAAAGTTAAGGAGGGTAAAGAATATACAGGTGCCGCCGCCGACATTGCTGAATATAATGACATATTCATGCGAGGGGAGATGGCTTTGGATAATGATGGTGTTTGGCCATCATGTATCAACTTGGCTCGAAAAAATTACGCTTTGATGACTGACAGTGGAAAAGTAAAACTTGTTGGTAACACAATCAAATCAAAAAAATTACCAGGATATATTGAGGATTTCTTAGATAAGGGAATCAAGATGCTCCTAAAGGGTCAAGGAAAAGAATTTGTAGAATATTACTATGAATACTTGGAAAGGATTTATGATCAACAAATACCTTTAATTAAGATCGCTCAAAAGGCTAAAGTAAAACAAAGTTTAGAAGAATATAAGTTTAGGTGTACCCAAAAAACAAAGGCGGGTTCTCTAATGTCACGACAAGCACATATGGAGTTAGCAATCCAACACAACCTTGCTGTAAACTTGGGGGACATTATTATGTATGTTAATAATGGTGAAAGAGCCTCACATGGTGATGTTCAGAAGGTACCCGCAAAAAAATACAGTGATTTACAACGAGAAAGACATTTTAAGAAAACGGGTGACTTATTGTTAGATACCGAATCAAGAATTCAGTTGAATTGTTATTTACTAAATCAAGAAGAACTTGAAAGAAATCCCGAAATGACTGGTGATTATAATGTTGCAAGAGCTGTGTCAACATTTAATAAAAGAATTGAACCTTTGATGGTTGTCTTTCAAGATGAGGTAAGACAAAATTTACTTGTTGATGATCCTGAAAAACGAGGTATTTTCACTACAAAACAATGTGAATTGTTGAATGGACATCCATTGTCAGATGGTGACCAAGATGATCTTCAGGATGTACTTACAATCTCAGATCAGGAATTAAATTATTGGTCAAGAAGAGGGTTGAATCCAACCTACATGTATGATATTGCTGAAAATGGGTGGGAAAATGAAGTTGTTGAATTACCAAATTTTCAAACCATCAGAGGAAAGGATGTACCAACCCTTATTGATATTGACTAGTTCGATACATGCACCTTTTTCTAAACTGATTTCATCCCACTCTTCATCGATCCTTCCGGTATCTGGTTTGATCAAGACATTTGTCATTGCCTTGATTTTGACTTTATCAGTTGTTTTTGAGTTTAGTTGAATTTCACACAAATCAACACCACGGATAACTAATGCATATTCTCCGTTGGTCACATACTTACGTTCTGAAATAATTGCAGACTCAGACGTACGGACTTTGTTTCCGTTGATTATTTTTTCTACTGGGATAGTTCTGATAATAGACATTATACAACAGTTATTGGAATAGTCATCGGCCTAAATTTCAACTGAGTATTTAAGTTAGTTGCAATTTCAGCCTCTTTTTTCATTTGGTTTTCAGGACGTAATCTTTCTAGTCTCTGTTGTAATTCAGTTAGAAGTGTAACTTTTTCATCTTTAGCTTCTGTTTGTAAGGATTGGTAATCCATCGTAACTTCACTGTCAGGTGTTTTCAAATTTCCACTGAATTTTCCACGAACTCGGGCTAAGGTCTCTTTACAGTAGGCTGTAAACCATCTTCTGACCCAAACTTTTGATGGCTCGTTAAGATCTATCCACATAATTTCATCAAGTGGAATGTCAGATGGTAATTTTACAATGTCAGGATTGTCTTTCAAACAAAGGTCCCTTTCATCACCACATACCTCATAGTACCAATACCATACTTTACCTCTACTTAATTCATTATCACCGAAGTCAAATTTACCCCCTGGTGTGTTGAATAACCAAACCGCTTTCTTTCCATCGGGAAGGGCTGTTACTTGATATTGTAAATCAGGCTGAATAAGTCTTCTTTTTACATTTATATCTTGTAATCGAGACATAACATCATAAGATGAAAAGAAGAAGTATCCTCCTCCACCCAAACCAGCTTGGGCAAATCCACCTGGACCACCTAATCCACCACCTCCACCAAATGATCCGAATGACCAAGGATCGAACAACATATTGTTCATTTCACTTGGTGAATACCAAAGTAATTGGTTGATTTCTCTACATGCGGGTATTTCGTAAATTTGTTGGTTTGGAACAAGATCGAAATAATCTCTTTTTAGGACATATGGACCCGCATTTTGTAATCCAGCAATTTTGGAATATGCGTAAGTATATTGAGTTTCCCAATCTAATGACCTTCTGATTAAAGCGTTTGCCAAAGATTCAGTCTCTAAATTCAATCCATATAGTGAAGTCCATTGAGATTCGATCAACCAATCTTGAACATATTGAGCGTAATCCCCGACGGCTAACTCCAATAGTGAGTCCATCATTTCATACTCCAATTCTACAGCACGGAGTGGCGCCCCTAATAAATTGAGAATACGGTTATATAGTTTGGTTCTTTCTGGTTCTGGAATTACAGCCATCCTAATGTTTTTCTATATAAATATCCAATAATTAGAATTGGTACAATAATGAATTTTCAGGAAAATAATATGACCCGTCTTTTATTTCGGAGTTTGTATTATCGAATACAACAATATCTTTACCTCTACGTACAAAAACCATCCAATCTGTGTTGTACTTCTTTACGTTTGCACTACCACCGATTCTTACTAAATCATCTTCTTTATTAATTGAATCGAACGGTTTTACTTGTGCTGTGTGTAATTTTCCATCGATCATTACCTTGATATCAACACCCATCATGTCTTCTTTACTACCAAGTTCTCCAATCCTTTGTATGTTTTCTGCCCCGAATTTTTCTTTGAATTTCTTCTCTACAACATCCTCGGTTTTATTTCCTTTTCCTGATGTTTGACTTAAAACTCTAAATAAAGTCTGAAACGTCTTTGAATTAGGGTCAAAAATTCTAAACTTAAGTTGGTTTATAAATCCCAACATACGAGCCATTTCATTTACCTGTTCTTCTTTAGTCTTACCTTGAAAGTTGATAGGATCCATGTTTGCTCTGCTCAAGACCAAATTTAAGTCACGAAGTAGTGGACAGAAAGCACTGTAATTTGTATTCAAATAATTTATTATCGAACGACCTGGTTTTTCTAAATCATAAACTCCACTTGCGGTGTTTGGACCATATTCATTTCTTGCATAATGCTTATCTTTGAAAACATCCTCCAAAAAAGCCATAATACTGGTCTTATACATTTCCAAGACATCAGGATTGTTATTGAACATTGTTCTAATTCTTGTTCTTTCTTGGTCTGAACATGAGTTCATTTGAGATTGTTCCTTTAGTATTTTTTTTGTAGAAATACTTTCCTGAAGATTTTTGTTAGTGAGTCGTTTTAGTTCTTCTTCAACAAATTCCCAATTTACTACCTTCCAAAAGTTTCTGATGTATTCATCTCTTTTGTTACGATATTTTAGATAGTATGCGTGTTCCCACAAATCCAATCCGAGTAAAGGATGTCCCCCTTGTTTTATAACGTTCATCAAAGGATTGTCCTGATTTGCGGTTGTCATAATTTTGAGGGTTCCCCTTTTTGTTAGGACCAACCATACCCATCCTGAACCGAATCTTTTTTTTGCGTATTCATCAAATTTCTTTTTGAAATTAGTTAGAGATCCGAAATTCGAGTTGATTTTTTTTAGGATTTCCCCTTTAGGTTCCATCTCGGTGGGGGATAACATTTTCCAAAAGATTGCGTGGTTGTAAGCTCCACCGGCGTTATCACGAATGGTTTTAGAAAATCTTTCGATTGTTTTTATGATTTCCTCTAATGACAAGTCACCATAATTCTTTCCATCTAACGCATCGTTTAGTTTGGTGACATAACCTTTATAGTGTTTGTTATAGTGGATGTTCATTGTCTCGGGGTCAATGAACTGACGTAAGGCTGAATATCCGTAAGGTAATTTCTCGGCTCTGATTTTCTTGGCTTCGTGAAGTTGTTGTTCGTTCTGACGGATACGTTCTTCGAGTACTTGAATTTTGTTTTTGATATTTTTCATATTTCGGGTACTATAGTTTATTGAATATAAATACCCCCAACTTATTATCTTCTACTGTTGATTGACTTTAGAATTTCTTCTACATAGTCACCTGTTGATTCCTTATCTCCCATCACGGTTTCGAAAATATCCTTTTTCTTACCTAAAATATCGTAAATAATTCCTTCAATAGTGTTGTCGAAAATGGGGTAATAAACCAGTACATTATTTTTTTGTCCGTATCTATATGCACGGTCTTCGGCTTGTGAGTGATCGGATGGGAGGAACGATAAATCATTCATAACGACAGCCTCACCTGATGTAAGAGTGATACCAGTACCTGCGGCTTTGATGTTACCAACAAATACTTTTACAGAATCATCGTTTTGAAATTTATCTACCGATTCTTGACGTTCCCTTTGGTTCATAGAACCATCAAGTCTTACCGCCTTTTTCCCGAAATGTTCTAAAATCATTTCAAGAGTTTTGGTGAAGTTTGTAAAGACAATGACTTTCTTATCTTGTTCGATAATGTTCTCACAGAGTTCAATTGTTGAGGATACTTTTTCTTGGGCGATACACTGACGAACCTGAGTCAATTTGGTAAACTGAAGTGTCAGGGAGTCCGCCTCACCACTTTTATCGTACCAATCGTAATAGTCCCCCATAAGTTCCTCATATTGCTTAGAACGAAGTCTTAGGTATACTGGTGTGATGATTTTATCAGGTAGGTCAAGTACGTTTTCCTTCAGGCGACGAAGTACTTGTGGTTTGGTACGGTCTCGGAGTTCCTCTAAGTTGGATGCACCACTGACGTTCCACACTTTTCTTTTACCCGCTCGGAATTGAAATCCATTACAGTATCTTTTTACATATGCCATCCAATTCACCGCAACAGGTGAGTCAATGAGATTGAGAAGGTTATAATAGTTGATAGGACGACTTGTGATGGGGGTACCGGTTAGAAGCCACAGTCGTTCGACCTTCAGGGCAAAGTCGTTTATTAGTTTTGTTCTTTGGGCTTGCTTATTTTGTATGTAATGGGCCTCGTCGATAACAACCAAATCAAACTTAGAATTAAGAATAATTGACTCTTTTTTATTTTTTTCATCGTGGAAGTTTTTTATGATATCATAATTTATGATAATAAAATCGGCATCCTCCCATTTTTTTCCTTCAATAATTGATGTAGGGCGGTCGGTGTAGTTTTCGATTTCTCTCTGCCAGTTGATCTTCAGAGATGCCGGACAGATAATCATTATTTTCTTGGCCCCCGTCTCCAAGGCGGCAATAATCGTTGATGTGGTTTTACCCAAACCCATATCATCAGCCAATATCATCTTTTTGTTCTCACATAATTTTTGGATGGCTTCTTTTTGGTGTTCGAGTGGTGGACGATGCGAATATTTCGAATAATCAATCTCCACATTCTTTACCGTGTTGTCTCTGATAAGAGCAACTTTCGGTATCCAAAGATCGTAGACAAAATCTTTTTCAAAGAATTTCCCCCAAATATGGTAGGAGGTATCCTTCTCAACAAGAAGTTTTTCAATATAAATTTGTTGGGGTACTGTGGTGAACAATTTATCATCCGCAATTTTTTGTGCAAAGTACGGATCCAAATCTACCCATTTCTTGGCTACCTTTGGTACCCTTGAATGAAAATTGATGATGTATTCAGACTGAGCTCGAGTTGGATAGAACTTGGGATTATCCAACATTTTGGTTTTTAAGCGCAAGATATAATTGTTGGCACCTTCATAGTTTTCCAACAGTTCCAAAGCCTTACGTTCCAAAACACCAACGGCTGATATGTTAGTTTGTTCTTCCAATACCCTTAAAGATAATGATTTATGTTATATTTATCAAGTAAGATGGCACAGAGACAAGTTCCTATTACAAGATTGGGTAAGTTTTTCGGTAGTGAAGACTTTGGTTTAGATATTTCCATGGGTCGTGAATGGCTCGATGGTGATATGAATTTCCAAATAGTTTTGTATAAAGTTGACAGAACAAAAACCGTAAACGATGACGTATACGGTGAAGTGGTAAAAGATGGTATTCAATTCTTGGCACCTGTGTCAATAAATGCCTACGTTAAAATTGATGGTGCAACAGAACAATTTTTGGGTAATTCTAAAATCGTTCAGAACGAACCTGGTGTTCTTAACTTCCATGTATACCAACAAGAACTTGAAGAATTGAAAGTTGATATTGAACTTGGTGATTACATTGGTTATTGGATAACTGAAGATCAAGTTAGATACTATTCTATTATTGATGCGGGATCTCCCAACTGGGATAACAGACACACTTACGGTGGTTATAAGAAATTTTATTTCTCATACACAGCAACTCCTGTTAGTGAAAATGAATTTAGAGGATTGTAATGGCTTTACCTAAAAAACAAATTATACCGAACATTAATCTCACACCTGAAAAGATTCTTTATCAGAGAAGAGAACAATTGCTCGAATACATTAAGGAGGACGGAACTTATCTACCAAAGTCACTTTTACACGCCGATTTAGATAGGGGGTTTTTAGATTTTGTGAAAGAAGAACTTCAAACGATTGTTGAGGGTAAAACTATACCTCCCGTAGACATTATTATCACAACTCAGAACTGGTCGCAATTTACTCAGACTTGGGACTTCAATGATATTAATGGAAACCCCGAATTACCATTTATTACAACCGTCAGAAATCCTGACGTAAAATATGGTAGTAATCCAGCAATTATTTACAACATCCCAAATAGAAAAGAATATTTTTATGCTGCAGTTCCTTCATGGAACGGAAATGTAAAAGGGATGGATATTTACAAAATCCCTCAACCTGTTCCAGTGGATATTACTTATAACGTAAAGATTCTGAGTAATAGAATGAGGGAGTTAAATGAATTCAATAAAAATGTAATTCAAACTTTCGCCTCACGACAAGCCTATAGAAAAATAAATGGTCATTATATTCCAATTATAATGAACAGCATTGCAGATGAGTCAGTGGTAGATATTGGAAGACGTAGATTTTATATTCAAAACTACGAATTTACCATGTTAGCCTTTTTATTGGACGAAGAGGAGTTTGAAGTTGCTCCCGCAGTTTCAAGGGTTTTTAATTCTTATGAATTAGTTCAAAATAAAAGAGGGGGTAAAAAGAAATCATTTCCCGAAAACCCCGATTCATTTGAGACTTCCATGATATACCCAACGGGTACACTGACAAAATCTATTGTTGCTGATTATACGGGTGATTTCACAATTGATGAAACTGAAAACGTATCAAGTTGGGATGTCTATATTAATGATGACTTCTATGGGTCCGATGTTCCTCTCATTCAAGTAAACACAAACGAAATTCTAAGGATAGATATAGTTCCCACCGATGTTATACAATCAAGCAAAATTATTTACGGAGTCAAGTTAGTATGACTCTCCGTAAATGTCTTTTTTTTCTTGACACTTTTCCAAAATTAGATTCTCGAGAAACTTATACATTTTAAGTCCATTCTTATCACAATAAGTTTTTAAAACATTATGTGTTTCCTGTGAGATCTTCAAATTCTTTATTTCTTTTTTCATAGGGAGAAAAAAGGCAGAATTAAAACCGCCCATTTTATAAATAGAAAACTATAAGTAAAGTTTTTGTCTTTTTTCAGAATATTTATGTAATAAAAATAAAATTTATTGAACCTAAAACAAAATGGCAGTATCAAATAAAATTTTCGTATCTCCTGGAGTATACACTTCTGAAAGAGATTTGAGTTTTGTGGCACAAAGCGTAGGTGTAACAACTTTGGGTCTGGTTGGTGAAACACAAATCGGTCCCGCGTTCGAGCCTATCTTTATAACAAATTACAGTGAGTTCGAAGCATTTTTCGGTGGAACTCTTCCCGAAAAATTTGAAAACACACAAATTCCTAAATATGAGTTAGCATATATCGCTAAGTCCTACCTACAACAGTCTAACCAATTATTTGTAACTCGTGTACTTGGTCTTTCTGGATATGATGCTGGTCCTTCTTGGTCTTTGTTGACAGTAGCTAACGTAGACCCATCAACAGTAGCTCTGAATGGTATAGAGACTCCTTTCAGTATTGGATTTACAGGATGTAGCGGTGGTACAGCAGTTACCTTTACAACTGATGGAGCTTTTGCACCTCAAATTTTAACAAACCTAAACAGTCCCTATCCAATGTTGAATGGGGGTGAAAGTACAATCGAAGATGATTTGTCTGACTTCCTACAAGGGATTCTAGATCTTCCTTCTTCTTCGGGTACATCAGCTGCTTACTTCGGAACTATTTCCGACGCTACATACAATGCTCTTTCACCAACTTATACTGCGTCGACTAACGTTTTTGGCGTTTCTGGTTTGTCAGAATCTACGGCGGACTATACGTCTCCAAATAACGACTCTTGGTATTACTCAAACTTTGATTTGACAGGTGGTACTGGTTATTCCGGTTATTCATTCGTTTCTCTTGTTGATACTTTAGTTCCATTTGGTCCTTCGGGATGTTTCTCAGGTACCGTATCAGGTTCAGTATTCAATTACGTAGGTACCGCATATGATGGATGGGGTGACTTAGTTGTTGCAACATGGAGATCTCGTGGTATATCTTTGTATGCAACAGGACAACATGGTCCGTCTTATACTGTGACTGGTACTACTGATGTTATCATTGATTGTTCGGGTATATATTCCGGCATTACTTTCAATCCTTACGCAACATTCAATTTATCGGGTGTGACTGCGGACGGTACGGATTTCTCATTTGCAACTTCTATGAATTCTGGTGATGCAAACTACATTACCAAAGTATTTGGAACAACTAATTTCGGAAAACCAAGAAATGAGGTTCCATTGTTTATTGAAGAACAATTCCAAAATATGTTGAATTACGGTTACAACCAAGGATTTATTCGTGGATTACAATGTGCTCCTTTAGCACTTCCTGGATTAAGATATAGTCCTAACACGGCAACAATTGCTAACTACGTCGAAAAATACCAAGATGCTGAGTCTCCATGGGTAGTATCAGAATTAAATGGTACTTCTGTTGATAGGTTGTTTAGAATTATATCAATTGCTGATGGTAATGGTGCAAATGCACAAATCAAAATTAGCATCGAAAACATTTCGTTCAATAATTCTTCGTTTGACGTGGGTGTCAGAAGTTTCTATGACACTGACTCTAATCCTGTTTATTTGGAAAAATTCACACAATGTACTATGGATCCGTCAAGTAACAGTTATGTCGGTGTAAAAATCGGTACTGCGGATGGTGAGTACGCACTTCTTTCAAAATACATTATGTTGGAATTGAATGATAAGGTTGATCCTACGTCAGTTCCGGCTGGATTCGAAGGTTATGTTATTCGTTCTTACGCATCAGCACAACCTCCATATCCAGTCTACAAAACAGCATACAACTACCCTGGGGAAGTTATTGGTAATCCACCTTTCAACATTCCTTATGGACCTAACCAAATTTTGTCACCTGGTGATAACATAAGACGTACGTTCTTAGGAATCTCTTCTTCTATTGGTTACGATCCAGACTTTTTCCAATACAAAGGAAAACAAGCTCCAAGTAATCTTTGTAATGTTGATGCATTACCTTGGAATTACGTCACTAAGGGTTTCCACATGGATTCGGGAGCAACCGTTGTAACAATCACTGCAGGTCCTACTGCGGGTACACCGGCGTTTGATTGTGGTGATACTTCATTCCAATCTGACCCACAAGATCCTGCAAACCCTTACTACACTATTCAGTCTCGTAAGTTTGCGTTCCTTCTTCAAGGAGGTTTTGATGGTTGGGATATCTACCGTGAATATAGAACTAATGACGACAGATACCAAATTGGTGGTTCTTTGTGGCAGAGAGGCGCTTGTCAGTCAACACGTTACCCACTTGCAGATGGATGGGGAGCATTCAAATTGATCGCACAAGACGGATTTGCGGAATTCTCTACATCTGACTATTACGCTTACTTGTTGGGTATCTCTACATTCAATAATCCTGAAGCGGTAAACATCAACGTGTTTGCAACACCAGGTATTGATTATATCAACAACTCGAACTTGGTAGAACAGGCTATTGATATGGTAACTTACCAAAGAGCTGACTCACTATACATCGTGACTACTCCTGATTGTAACTTACTTCTTCCAACAAATACGGATAATATCGTTCCTCCTACTGAGGCTGTAGATAACTTGAACAATACGGGTATTGACTCAAACTACACAGCGACTTACTATCCTTGGATTTTGACTCGTGATACTGTAAATAACACTCAGATCTACATTCCACCAACAAATGAAGTATGTAGAAACTTGGCTCTTACAGATAACATTTCTTTCCCTTGGTTCGCTACGGCGGGTTACACAAGAGGTTTGGTAAATGCTATCAAGGCACGTATCAAGCTAACTCAAGACCAAAGAGACACTCTTTATCAAGGTCGTATCAATCCGATTGCTACTTTCTCTGACGTAGGTACAGTTATTTGGGGTAACAAGACTCTTCAGATCGCAGACACTGCTCTCAACAGAATCAACGTAAGAAGATTGTTACTACAAGCACGTAAGTTGATATCGGCTGTAGCGGTAAGATTATTGTTTGAACAAAATGACGCTAAAGTTAGACAAGACTTCCTTGACTCAGTCAACCCTATCTTAGACGCAATCAGAAGAGACCGTGGTCTTTACGACTTTAGAGTAACAGTTTCTAATGATCCTGCTGACTTGGATAGAAATACGATGACAGGTAAGATTTACTTGAAACCAACAAAGGCTCTTGAATTCATCGATATCGAATTCTTGATCACCCCAACTGGTGCTTCGTTTGAGAATATCTAATAAAAAAAATGGTGGGGAGAAATCCCCACCTTAGCCTTTAAATAATTTATGAATAAAACAATAAAAGAAGGATTTGATGATTTGGGAGTACCTACTCTCAAATACTACGCTTTTGATTGGGATGACAACCTTATGTATATGCCAACTAAAATTATAGTTCAATCCAAAGATGGTGATGAGGTTGGGATGTCAACTGAAGATTTTGCTGAATACAGAACTCAAATAGGAAAGGAACCTTTTGAGTACCAAGGTAAACAGATAGAAGGTTATGCATCAGACCCATTCAGAAACTTTACAACGAAAGGTGACAAACAATTTTTGATTGATTCAATGAAAGCGAAACCCGGTCCTGCTTGGGCGGATTTTGTAGAAGCCGTAAACAACGGTTCAATTTTTTCGATAATCACTGCAAGGGGTCACAATCCAAATACAATAAAAGAGGCGGTTTATAATATGATAGTATCTGATCATATGGGTTTGAATAAAGATCTATTAATTAAGAATCTTAAAAAATTCCGTGACTTCGTGGGTGATGAAAAAAAAGGGAAACAAGACATGATCCGTGAATATATGGATCTATTAAAATTCTATCCCGTTTCATTTAATCAAGATGAAGGTGCTTCAAGTCCTGAGGAGTTAAAAGTTGCTGCGATGAAAGAATTTATATCTCACGTTAAAAACGAAGCAAAAAAACTAGGACAAAAAGTATATGTAAAAGATGAAGTAAAGAACAAGTTTATACCTCAAATAGGATTTTCAGATGACGATATAAGAAATGTAGAAGTTATGAAAAAACATTTTGAAGATGAACCTAGTTTAAAGACTTATTCTACTGCTGGTGGTATTAAGACTAGGTATTAGAGAGAATAAATTTTTGAAAATCAAAGTAAAGAGAAAAAATTTCAAACGGCAGTATTTATAAATAAACAAAATAAAAAGACAAAAAAAAATAACATACCATGGCAGACTTATTAATGAAAATGCCGGTTCCCTATGAACCAAAAAGATCCAACAGATTTATCCTTCGTTTTGATTCTACGTTGGGTATAAATGAATGGTTCGTTGAATCAACGGGCCGTCCAAGTATTGATATCAATCCTGTTGAGATCCCATTTTTGAATACATCAACATTTGTTGCGGGTAGATTCAAATGGAATACAATTAACGTCAAGTTCCGTGATCCAATCGGACCATCAGCAACACAAGCTCTTATGGAGTGGGTACGTTTACACGCTGAATCTGTAACAGGTCGTATGGGTTACGCTGCAGGATACAAGAAAAACGTTGACCTTGAAATGTTGGACCCAACAGGTGTTGTTGTGGAAAAATGGATTTTGGAAGGTACAATGATCACAAAGACCGCATGGTCTGAAGCAAACTACGGTCAAGACACGTTGGCAACTCTTGATGCAACACTCCAAATGGACCGTTGTATCTTGGTTTACTAAGGTATTTACTTTTTATTGTTGATTAATAAACAAATCATGGTATAATTAACACAGGGACTAAACCCCTGTGTTTTTTTTTTATGGAAAATGATGTAAAAATGTACGGACAGCAAGACTTTTCACTACCACATGATGTGGTGAAACTACCGTCTGAAGGAAAATTTTATAAAAACAAAAAGAAAAGTGTCAAAGTAGGATACTTGACAGCTGCGGATGAAAATATAATTATGGCAGCAAAGGCTGAGGAAATGATTATGTCTCTACTCAGAGCTAAAATTTATGAACCGGACCTTCGACCTGACGATATGTTAAATGGAGACATTGAAGCGATTCTCATATTTTTACGTAACACATCTTTCGGAAGTGAATATAAGATACAAGTAATAGATCCAGTAACAGGAAAAAAATTCCCAAGTGAAATTCAATTGGATGAGTTGGATATTCAGAAAGTACAACAAGAACCTGACGAAGATGGATGTTTTTCCGTCACCTTACCTAAATCTCAGGTGAATGTAAAAATCAGACCTTTAACATATAAGGAACTTGTTGAAATAAATAAAATGGTGGACACTTATCCCACAGGTAGAGTTGCACCGAAGGTTACTTGGAAATTACAAAAACAAATTGTTTCAGTAAACGGTGACACTACACCCCAACAAATTGCAAAATTCATAGAGGGATTACCTATCATGGATTCTAAATTTATAAAAAGATTCTTGGACGAAAATGAACCAAGATTGGATCTTAGAAGATCCGTTATTGCCCCGTCAGGAGAAAAAGTGGATGTAGAGATCACTTTCGGGGCAGAATTTTTTCGAGTTTTCTTCTGATTACCGGAGATATAAGTTAGATGAATTTCTATTCTTGGCGAAGAATTTAGGTGTTTCTTGGACGGAATATCACAATATACCTACCTACGCAAGAAGGTATTTGGTTGACAAAATAATTGAATCACAAAAAAAAGATTGATGATTCTATTTATTAGAATCAGATAAGATCTCATGCAGGCTCAAAACCCGAATCCAAACCCGAATCCTTCGAATACGGGAGTCACAGGCAAAATCATCAAACAACTACAGGATGCTGTAGAAAATACAGTTGCGACTATAGGTTCTAGGGCCGCTGCTTTAGAAAGGGATTTTACAAGTTTTAACGCAAAATTTGCGTCCGAACTAGGTCAGACTCAAAAAGCTATTGTAGGTCTTCGAGAAGAACTCGCTATAGCAACACCAGGAGTCGTTGGACTGGGAGGGGATTTACAAGATGTCTTCAATATACAAGAATCTATAGCACAAGAACTTAACACCAATCTTATTCTATTAGGAGAAACGACACAAGATTTATTCGTGGCCGCAAATGCTGTTGGGTTAAGTAGTGAAAAGGTTGGTGCAATGGTTGGAGACTTCCAAGATGCGGGTATCCAAGTTGGACTAATCCGAGATACATTACAGGAAACGGTGAACATTGCTCGATCTATCGGAGTAAATACAAATGCGGTTTTTGAAATAGTTCAGAAAAACCTTGGGTCTCTAAACGAATATGGTTTTGAAAGGGGAACCGCGGGTTTGGCAAGCATGGCGGCGAAGGCGGCAATGATGAGAACTGACATGTCTAAAATCTTTACGTTTGCGGAAAAGGTGTTCAGTCCCGAAGGGGCAATAAATGCGGTTTCAGCTTTTCAGAGATTAGGGGTCGCGGTTGGTGATTTAGCAGATCCATTCAGATTAATGTACTTAGCATCTGAAGATGTTGAAGAATTACAGAATCAAGTCGTGAAAATGACTTCCTCTATGACATATTTCGACGAAAAAACTAAAACATTCAAAGTATTCCCAAATGCAAAGAGGGATTTGAGAGAAATTGCTAACGAAACGGGTATCGCCTATGATGAGTTAGTGAAGATGTCAGTTTCCCAACAAAAATTGAACATGATTGCCAAAGACTTTAGAATACAGGGTATTGATGAAGAGTCTAAAATGTTCATATCAAATTTAGCTGAGTATAACCAACAACGTGGTGGATTTACGGTAAAAATTGGTAAGGATGAAAAATTAGTGACAGAACTTACTCAAGGGGATATAGATCAGTTACAAAATCAACCTGTGACTTTGGAGGATTTATCTAGGGCACAACTTACCGAGGATGAATTACAAACCGCTTTGTTACAAAAATTGGTTGATTCAATGGCCGCTCCTACAGCAGCATCCAGGTTAGCGACCGATCCACGAGAAATTGCTAGAGGAATTTTGATGGGAGCAACAGAGGCGACGGACAAATCAGTTGGGAACCAACGAGCTGGCATAGAATCTGTTAACCGTGCGTTGGAAAAAAATAGTAGTGCGTTAATAAATCTTATCAGTGGTGAGGGATCGTTTGCGGAGCTAGCTCAAACAGTATCAGAGACCACAGAAGGTGTGGCTCAAGGATTTGGAAGAATTTCTGATATTTTTACAAATACGAATTGGGGTGAGTCGATCGAAAAATACACATCATCTGGAAATATAATATACGATGCTTCTGTGAAAATATATGATGCGGTATCTTCTGTCACAGAAAAAATTCAAAATTATAGTGTAGACATAGTACAACCACAACTTGAAAAATTAGAAAAGGCGGCCACCAAAACTGTGGTTGAATTTGCGGACATCAAATATCAAGGAAATTTAAACGTGACTCTAACTACTCCAACAGGAACACCACAAGCCGTAGTGGTGACTGACCAGATGGCTTACGATCTATTTAAAAATCCTACGTTCCAAAAACAAACACAAATGGTCATTCAACAAGCTTTGTCTCAAAACAACTACGCAGCTTTACCAAACACAGCATAAAAAAATTCATATTATCCTATTTATAGTAATACGTAAAAAGGATGCCAAGTAGCTTATCATTTGCAGCAACAAAAGCAATAAGAGAAAAATTATTGCTCAGGAATTTGAAACCATATTCCAAACCAGGTGTGTTTGCTCCTCAATCACAGCCAGCTACAGGTGAATTACTCCAAAATGATTTTAATGTACTAGACTCCCCCGATGTCTTAATTGATGCTAATCCATTTGTGAATGTCTTAGGGGTAAAAAATGAATTTGGTCCGTATGGTGGATACAACACAGATATTTCGGGACTTATATCTACTGCGCAAAATACACCGAATCAAGGACCCTACGGTTCATATCCTCCTTACACAGACGCCTTAGAGTTATATTCAGTAACGTTTCAAAAACGTCAATATATCAAAAATGAATATACCCCCGATATTGGATATATTCGATACTATGATATCGGTGATATTATCAAAGAACAAAAAAACGCGACTTATTGGGAACCACCTAGTTTCAGACCTTCCTTATATTCACCATATTCCATTTTATTACAAGAAGATCCTGCAGGTGATTCAGGTGTTGTTTCACAAGATTCTCGAATGATGCAAATTGCTGCGGAGAGAGCAAAATACAGTTTCCAACAACGAGTAAATCAAAATGTAAGATCAGAAACGATTGGTAGAGTAAACATTTTGAATGGTCTTCAGGACCCTGTAAATTTATCTCAAATATTGGCAGGAAGAAGACCAATTATAGATAGAGATTGGAAAATCACTTCAGGTGGTGGAAATATTCTATCACAAGGTCAAGATATTGTACAAAGAATTGCGGGATTTACATTACCGTTCTCACCAATTCCAGGGGATTATTTTGAACAAGATAATATACAAAGAGATTTTGATACCACACAATCTTTAGCACAATCACAAGGTGGTTTGACAGCAAGAATTGTTGGGGGTCTTTTTGGATTACGTGGTTCAAGACCTAAATCCCCTTCACAAGTATTTTTAGACTACACAGGTGCAGGTCAGAGAGCACAACTCACCTCAAACTTAGATCTCAACAGATATAGACCACAATATAATACTGGTGGAACGGGAATAATTTCGGCTTTGGGTAACGCCATCAGAGCGGCATTTGCATCGGATAACGGTGCGGGGTTGTATTATGTTGGAAGTCCCGAAAGAGAACCAAATTATTTGGTATCTCCTCCTGGTGAAGTACCAATTGATCCATTTGGACAACAAGTGCTAGCACCTGTTTATGGACCAGATATATTGGGTAAAGAATATGAGGGTGTAGATCAGAATTTTCAATTTGGTCTTGCTGGTAGGGCATTTGAAGATGATGGAAGTCTGTCGGGTGGATTCACATGGGTAAATGGAAAGTGGGCACCAAATTCGGGAAGAAGACAAAAACCAGGTGGTGATTATGGGTTGGAAGATCCGGATTATCCACTGATTTCGGGACCATTTGAAGGTACACAATCCATTAATTATTCTTTCAAACAGGGGTCCATTATGGACGACACCCAAAGATTGGTAGATTCAGTACCAAATACTGGTGCAAGATTTGGACACGTAGGTAATGCTATTGATCAGACTTCCAAAGTATTCTTTGATGGTTATAAGGAAATCACCAAAGGTTCTCAAGTTATCAAATATTCCGATGGCCAAGAAAATGTGGGAATAGAATATTGTAGAATTTTTACCAAAGATACTCCATATTACACTTTTTCCGATCTTCAAAAATATGAAGGTAATATCAGAAAGTTCAAATATTCTATTTTGGATTCAACGTTCAATTTGAATATCAGCCCCACAAAGGGTGAAGACTCAACCAATATAATAGATGGAAAGGTTACCAAATACATGTTCTCAATCGAGAACTTAGCTTGGAGGACTGGTAGTCGTCCTGGTTTTAGATACAACGACCTTCCGTCCTGTGAAAAAGGTCCCAACGGGGGTAGAGTTATGTGGTTCCCACCATATGATTTAACCTTCTCTGAGGATACGACGCCAAGTTTCAATGAAACATCATTCTTGGGAAGACCTGAACCGATTTATACATATAAGTCAACACAGAGAAGCGGGAATCTGAAATGGAAAATAATTGTTGACCATCCGTCTATTTTGAACTTGATCGTTCAGAAAGTTCTCGCCAACGAAGGGGACAGACCAAAAGTAGACTCAATTGTAAATTCATTTTTTGCTGGATGTAAAAAGTATGATATATACGAACTGGCAAAAATTTATAACACAATCCCAATGACTGAGTTACAAGCATGGCAAGAAGTTATTAATAATCCAAAGACTACCAACGAGCAATATAAAGATGCGGTGAATTTCTTACAGGGAAATGAAACTGTGGTTCCTACAGGTGGGGGTACGGGTCCTTCAGCTTCCGAGCAGATATCTGCAGACTTTTTGGTTGCATATGAAAAAAATGGATTTTACTTTGATAATGACATTCCAGGTACAAACCCTTCATTGACAACGTCAACAAACTTTCAGGATACCTATAACACTTATACTTCAGCATCCAACAAACAAGTCTATCAGAGCAGGGCTAATCAAAAAACTGGTGTAGAATTATTTTTCCAAGACACCGTAGAACAGAACTATGCCCAAATTCAAGAATTAGGTACCAAGATTTACAATATTTTGGAACAAAAACAAGCACAGAAGATCGTTGTTGATCTAATTGGTAGTGCTTCATCTCCTCAAACAGTTGAGTACAACGAAAAATTATCTTCGAGAAGAATTTCTTCCGTTGAAAACTTCTTCAACTCTTTTCAGTTCCCTGGAGGTAAAAGTTTAAAAAAATTCATTGATGAAGGTAAGGTTGTTTTTACAAGAAATCCACAAGGAGAGCAGAGTCGTGCAACCCCTAGAGCTGGAAATATTACGTTGGGACCATTCTCATGTACACAGGACCTTACAGGTAATGACAAAATATATTCCGTTGACGCCATGGCTTGTAGAGCGGTCATTGTTAATAAAATTACAATCGAACCTGTTATCACACAACCCGAACCTAACAACGTTGGTGTTAGTGCTCAACTATTAGAGGACGGAAAAAAAATACAACCTGAAAAACCAGGAACCGGCAATACCCAAGCGTTACAACAACCGACACAATATTTGTACAAAGGAGCGTCTAAGAAATTATTAAGATATCTTTTGAGTGAATGTGATTACTTCGAAGTTATGAAAGTGGCGAATCCATTCATCTATGATTCTATCAAAGAAAAAATTAAGTACTTCCAACCGGCATTCCACTCTATGACCCCTGAGGGTTTAAATTCACGTCTAACATTCCTACAACAATGTACTAGACCTGGAGATACAATTCCAACAATAGGTCCTGATGGTGAGAAACTCTATAATGACGCCACAAATACTGCGTTTGGAGCACCTCCGGTGTTGGTTCTTAGAATTGGTGATTTCTACAACACCAAAATTATTCCAAAGAGTATTAATTTCACCTACGATAAAACTTTTGATATGAACCCCGAAGGAATTGGTTTCCAACCCATGATTGTGGATGTGTCTATGAGTTTCAATTTTGTTGGGGGAATGGGTCTCAAAAATCCGATTGACACGTTACAAAACGCATTGTCATTCAATTACTACGCCAACACTGAAATGTATGATGAGAGAGCCGAGGCAACAGAAGATACTACTAAGTTGGACAAAGAAATAATTCAAGCAATTCAAAATCAAACACCTGTTGTTGGGGCTAAAAATGTTCAAAACGGTCTTTCTACTGATGGTGGTAATACCATAGGTACACAGTCCGTAACAGGTCAAACTTCTTCAGGTGTAACAGGAACATTGAGTTACAAAACATTTATGGACGGAATGGTTGATCAAACCAAGGATTACTTCAATGCCGGACTTATATATTTCGAGAATATTTTGAATAACTACAACTACGGTATCCTATCACTTGTAAATGATACTTCAGGAAAAAATGTTGGGTATAACACAGGTGTTATCAACGGAAACACAACGGCAATTATTGGTAAGAGTTTACAAGTACAGAAAAATCTTGATAACTCCTTTACAAAACTAATTTCGGCGATTGATGGAAATGATATACCTATTTTTGATGACAATGCATTCAAAAATCCAATGATTACTGTTGCACAGAAAAGATTGTTCAAGAAAAACTATAAGGATTTCATCAACACTTACAAAAACAATTTCGCCGATGGAATATCCGAAAATATTTCTACTGTGGTTCAGAATCAACAAAATTTGGTATTCAATTTTGACAGGTTGAATTTCCTATTAGCAGGACCTGCAGCAACTAATGGATATGATGGAAAGGTTAATAAACAAAATATTGCGGAAATCTTTATAACTACAGGAACGACCGAAACATTCAACGGAAGTCCGGTGAATACATATACCCAATTGGGTGTTGATGCAACAACACTTGCTACAAACATCAACGATTATGTTACCCAACTTCAGAACGCTGAAATTTATGTAGGAAATGCCTACGACAAATCATCAGGGGCTTACACTCCACCACCAAGTGAGAATCTCACAAACACACTGTTACCTACCGATGATGCAAAATTAGAATATATGATGATGTCTAAGGCTATGTTACAAGGTAACAAACAAAACTTCTTAAACGCTTTGAAGACAGGATTAGATCAGGCGACACAAAATGCTGTAGATTTCTATTATGATGGATTGGGTAACGCATCGTCAAGGTATAGTGTATGGAAAAAAATATACGATCAAAACAAAACTTTGATTCCTACCTTCAAAACTTCCACAGTTGGGTTATCTTTTGTTGAGTATACACCATCCTTTGGTAAAACACAAGAAAGGGTTACAATATTTGAAACTACATTGACGGCACCAAACAACATAAAGAATACCCTCCAAAATATCTATTTGGCCAAGAATGACACATCACAAATAAACCCATACAACTTCAAGAGAAAGTTCAACTAATATGCAAACTTACTACAACAGATACCAACAGTTTTTTGTCAATGGAGAACAAACCGTAGTTCCGTTCATTCCATTACCATCGAAAACCACTGACCAAAGATATGTTTATAGAGTTGGTATTAGTAGATTAGATAAAGTATCTCAGGAGTTTTACGGAACACCTTTTTTCGGTTGGTTGATCCTCCAAGCCAATCCTCAATATGGAGGGTTAGAATGGAATATACCAAACAACTCTGTGTTGACAATTCCATTCCCACTTGTATCATCATTACAAGATTATAAAAATGGTGTAGACAACTACTTCTTCTATTATGGCCGATAATTTAGGAAATAACAATAATATTTTTGTTGATTTCGACTGTCAAAATATCATTTTGGTTGACCCAAACAAAACACAAAATGATAACGGAACAGTATCGGAAAGAAAACTTGCGCACGAAGATTTGGTTATGTATGCCAATCTTGAGGCTCGTGTAATTCCCCGAACGAAGTTAGCCGTAGGTGCCCCAATTTCGGATGCCATTAGAAACGTACCGTTAGCCTCGATGAACTTTTTGAGACCTGGTGGAAGAACACAGCTCAGAAATGATTATTTGGATGAGATTACAGGACTCAATTCACAGAGTGGTAAAGGAACCAACCAACCAAGTAGAAGTAACATACAACAAGAAAATAAAACGGATCAGTTTTACATATCCCAAAACGTAATTAATCCTTTGGATACAGGATTGTTGGGAATAGAATCAATTAGAATAAAGAACACAAGAAGTGCAACCCCCACAGTCGAGATGACACTTATTGACACTCAAGGAAGAGCGTTGTTTGAGAAGGGGGAGAACTCAGAATATGCAGCATTCTTCAACTTACCTTATCCAATCTTTTATTTAACTCTCAAGGGTTATTATGGTAAGGCGATAAGGTACCAACTTATCCTCACAAACTTCTCAGCGGCATTTGAAGGTAACACAGGAAATTACAGGATCAATTTGGTATTCTACGCTTACAAATATACCATATTAGCCGAAACACAAGTCGGAGCGTTGTTTGCCCTTCCTTACATGTACTCTTCAGATTTCAGAATTCAGAGTACAGGTCAAGAACCCCCTGCGGTACAAGCGGCAAGAGCCTCGTTAGGAAATGACAAAGCCACCACTCAGACTGTAAGATCCACACGTGGATATTCAGCGATCAAGAACATGTATGCTCGTTACAAATCTGCAGGATTGATACCGGTTGATTTACCTGAGTTATCTATACCTGAGTTGTTAGCTCGTTTGGAATTACTACAAAGAAACATTATTACAGGATTTGGTCAAGTGGACTTTAGCCCTTTATCGGACATTCAGAATTACAACAAACTTTTGGTGGACCTGTATAATGACGTGTATTCATCAAATGAAAACTCATGGTATTCAAGGTATATTGATACTCAAAATATTTTTGTTTATAAGTCAAAAGTTGATGACACTCCTTCGAATGAAGAACCTGAGGAGTTGTATGTTTATTTGTTCAAAAATAATATTGCCTCGGATACTCAAGCCAGTGTCAATGCGTATACCCAACTTAAACAGATCGTAGATTCCTATAAGACCGCTTTGGGTAAAAACCCAACCTTGGGTTTGAATGGATCATTTACGGTGGGGGATATTACAGATGATTCTTCCAAAATTACTTCTATTAATAAATTGGTTGTCATAAATCCCTCTAATAGTGTGGATCAAAATAATGCGGTTATTGAAGACACATTCAGAAAGGCTATAAGTGTAAATGATATTGATTGGGAGGCAACTTATTTAGCTCGAAACAAAAGAGAAGGTTCTCCTTTGGAAGTCTTAGATTTGAAGACTAAATCTGCGAGTTTATTTAGACCAACCCAAACTAATTTGGGGGATACGGCGGCATTATATCCAACCTACAATTTCGTATTTGATGGTAAAAATAATTTCAACGGATTATTTCAACAACTTACCAACGAAGTTAACAAACAAAAGGAGAAAGTTGTTGTTGCGTTAGGAAAGTTTTTGGAGAAAAAAATAGAGGGTCCGAATGGACTTGGTTTTAGACCGTCGTTGAGAAACATAATGGCGATGATTTTTGCCTCTATTGAGGGGTTCTTTTTATTATTGGATGATGTCCACACGGACGCTTGGGGTCAGAGATTGAATAAGAAGAGGAGACAGGCAATTTTTAATCCTACTGTGGCATCAGCAAGTCCTGACACAAGTCAGTTGACTCCTACGACAAGTGTTCCTAGTCTGGCTAACGAACCTGTATACCCATGGCCTCAATATTTGGTTAACACAAATGCTGCAGATGATGAACCATTCGAAATTAGATACCCCGGTGAACCAAGTCAAATTGCAATAACTGGTGCTAATGATTATGTTGCTTGGCCTGAGGTAGAATTTGTTGAGGAGTACATCAAGGGACTTGCAAAAACTTTGGATGCACCACCATCACCGAATGGAAATGCGAATTTATCACGAACTATCACTAGATTGTCAGTAAATGCTGTGGAATTTCCTATGACAAACTTCCCATATTCTGATTATCAAAATGTGAAGTTTTTATATGAAATTTATGAAAGGGTTTTATTGTCTGCTTATTGGGACAGACTATCTAAAGGACAACAAGAAAATTTCGAAATTTACAAGACCTTGTCTGATATTGAAAACGTAAACATTCAAACCGCTCTATTGGGTGCGAGTCCACAATTAACAAAAATCTTGAAAAACGTGGCGTTATCTCCAGTGAACTATTTGGATGTTCTTAGAAATTCATCTAACGATGGAACAGGGCCGAGTTGGCAACAATTGATTCGTGGTATTTTCACATCAGAATATCTAAGAGCCATAACAGCCAAGGATTATGGAATATTGCCAAACACCACGTTTTCGAATTCATCCGATTCAACGAGCCAAGATGTTGATTCACTTAATAAAATCCGAGATTTTATAAAAGATTCAAAGTCGAATCAAACAGACATTGCCGATTTATATCCATTTGTTGATTCAAATTGGACAAAATTTAATTTATCGACCTTCACGACAAGTTCGGATCCTTACATCACAACAAAGAGTCTCTATGTAAACGAAACTAAAAAGTTTATAACAAACTTCCAAAATGGTTTGTCACAGAATGAAAACAGACCTTTCACAAGCGGAGAATATCTAACTGTAAATCTTCCTGAGTTAGAAAATGTAAACGGTCTAAATAAAAGTTTCGATAGTTTTTACTTGGAACGAACAATTTCTGGTGATTATTTGGTGACGGAAGGACCGATCACATATACAAATAAAACAGGACGACTTGTTCCTGAACAGACAACGTCGATGATGAATACTCCATTTTTTATCAATGCAATAGATGATGCTGTAACAAGACAAAAAGGTGGTGACAATCAGGCTTATGTTGTTCCAGCATATCTGTTTTTGAATTCTCTTCCGTTGAGTACACTTAGAGAAAAGTATAAAAATGTAACGCCAACACAAAATACTGATTTGGATTACATTTTTGCAACGATGACAAAGTTCGGAGGTATTCACAAACTTCCGTATGCTTGGGTGTTGAAGTATGGCTCAATATGGCACAGATATAAGAAGTGGATTGAAACATCTACAGATATTCTTAATCCTGTATGGAACAATATAAACTATTTTGATTTGTATGATCCGATCACTCAAAACCTTCAGAAACCATATAATTTCCAAAATCAAAAAAATAAATCTGTAGGTATTGTAGGTCAGAATAATTTGACTGTACCTGGAATTACAAATTCTACGATGAACGTTGGATTTTATCCAAAGCTGATAAATAACTATTATTATATTTTTACAGGTCAAGATTTATTTACAACATATTCAGATGCTGAAATTCAGAGTGCTGTAAGTGAAGGATTAAACGTTGGTAACATACCGAAAAGTTCGATTGAACTTCCTTTGGGATTTGATAATAACGCACCAACAAGAATGTTGAACTTCAGAACATGGTACGTCAGTTTCAATTCTAAAGATTCTGCAAAATTTAATAGGTTAACTCAAAACCAAACAATTATTATTCCATCATTCGCAAGTAATGCCAACCAAGTTTCTGAAGAATGTTTTAAAAATTCACCAACAGGAAAAACCCTTACTCAAGAAGTTTTCAACAACACCGCGATTTATGATGGTTCTGCAAGAACTTTTTGGTCATCACCAAACTATGGTTATTTTGAACTTCCAAGTATCACGAAACCAAATTATGATGAATACTTTAAAGAAATTCTTCCCAATACAACCAATAATAAGCCTTTTGAATTACAAACCGATTATAGTAACATTGAAGAAATTTTCGGTGTTTTGAAAAAAGAGATATTGGATGAGTTTGAAACCGAGTTTTTAAATTTCTGTTCTCCTCAAACTGATAGTAGTTTAGATTTTTCTATCTTGGAAAATAAAAACTTCCAAACTATGTTCCAAGAAATGATGTCAATTGATGTTGTTGACAACCAACTTCCGTATGAAGACTACGTGAAAAAAGTTGGTGCTTTACAAGCTGAAAAAATTACAAACACAGTTAGATCATTCTTGAATTATGATATTGCCTTAAAAATTGGAAACCCAAGTAATTTTGATAGAAGACTTTGGGGTAGTTTTACCACGAATCCTTCTAATAAAGTGTTTGATGGGTATACATGGAACGCCTACACAAGTGGCACTTTACCTACCCAAGGTGGATCAACAACTCTTGCAGTTTCTATTTCACTAAATCCAGCAGCGTGGAGAAACATGTATACTTATGTAGGTTTTGGAACCACACCAGGAATTCAATATAGTGACAACGGTAGTTACTACACCGACTTCTTTGTGGATTTAAATATAGAATTTACCGAGGAAAACGTTCAAAATTTTGCTCCATTGATAAAAATATATGGTACACAAAAATTATTGGCCGACGGAAACTATACTTCAAATGATTTTACACAAGCAATCAATAATTACTATACCGACAATGATAAGTTCATAAGTCAGATTTTAACTCAATTATTCTTTAGTTTACAGAAACAATTACCAAACGTTGAGCAGACCAATGAAAAACCAATTTTATCGGCTTTAGATGGTAACCAACAAAAGATAGATTTTTGGGAGTCATTCAAAGCATTCAATGATAAATGGATTGCAGGTGGTGAATTCAGAGAGAGAACTTTATTTCAAGATGTTCTATTTTTGGATCGTGCTAATAGAGATATTGGTGATACTGTCTTGATGGATGTCATAAAACTGAAAGAATTCTTATCAGGATCTACAGTTACAAATGCGAGGGTTATTGATTTTGTAAGTAAAATTTTTGTTGACAATAAATTCCAAATGATGCCGATGCCGGCATATATCAACTTTTGGGGTGTTGGTGAAGTTGTAAACGGTCAACGACCTAGAACGGAAACTAGTCAAGATATGGCGAATTCCTTATTTGGGACATTTTTGGATGTTGATTACAGAGAATCTTCACCAAAATTGGTTTGTTACTATGTTGGTAAACCATCCGAACACTTAAATTTTAGAGCAAACGAGAATTACAAATGGAGATCAGATTCATTTGATTTCGATTGTGGTGGTGATAATCCAATATACGCGGATATGGATGAAAAAACGGATTTTGCTAATTCAAATAAAGTGGTAGGATTTAATGTTGATTTTGGAACAAGAAACCAAGGCATTTTTTATAGTATTCAATTAGACCAAAATGGAGCCGCAGCAACCACAGAATCGAACAGAGTTGTTACCGATGTTGCCCTTACTGCGGGTGGGAAACGAGCCACATCTCAAAGTGTATCATTATTCAATTATTACAAAGTAAGAAGTTATGAATGTCGTGTAGAGTCCTTGGGGAATGTTATGATACAACCTACAATGTACTTTAATTTACAACGTGTACCAATGTTCTATGGACCATACATGATACAGTCAGTTGAGCACGTAATACAACCTGGCGACTTCAAGACGTTCTTTACTGGTATGAGAATGCCTGTTGCATCAATTCCAAAGATCACTGAACAACTTGTTAGTTTGAATGAAAATTTACTCAGCGAATTAGTTCAACAAGTACAAAGGCTTAAAGAAACTGATGCACAGACAGTATCCAATAATGTAATTTCTGTGGGTAATTCAATTAGAAGTAATCAAGTGTTCGCTGCGGCTTCACCGGCAAGATGTGTTGCAGACATGCAAGTTGCAAATATTAGGTATAGAAATTACCAAGGGATTGAAACAACTAAACGTGAAATTACATTCTCAGAGTTGGCAACAAAGATTAAGAGTAAAATTTCTGATAATGCTCTGAAAGGTATTGTATTCTTCACGGCTTATTTGAATGGACATAATGACAACAAGTTCATAACTTGGGACTATGACTTGGGAGGCACTCCTTTCGGAGGTACAATTTATAGTGGGATTTCATATAGTGAAAGACGTGTATTCTTCAGACCTGAATTTGGTTGTAGGACAAGTTCGGATGGTATTTCAGTACCTTATGCGGTATTTGATTCATTCGAAAAATCTGTAGATTTTATAAATGACTACTTCAAGACTTTGTACAATACAACAAGTTCTGTAACTCAGAGTAAATTAAACTGGTCGACCAAAAGTGATTATATTGCCAGTTTGGTTTTACTTTGGACTGAATGGTGGCCAACTAAAAAATTCCAAACAACTGAACAATATACCAATTGGGTTAAATCCAACACGAGTACATTACAGAGTTTGGGAAAACAAGCAGAAGAGGCGGTTGAAAAGGCAATCTCTTTAGGACTTATTAACTTTTGATGATATTTATAGATAAAAAAACATGGACATTAAGAAACATTTAGATGCATATCTTGGGAAAAACACAAGATATTCTGAAAAAGCCACAGGAAATGGTTTCACCGAAGTTTGTGACCTTGATACTGGTGACTGTTATACAGTTAGAGATCGTGATGGGTTGATTGAACGAGTTGACAACACAATGAGAACCAACAGAAAAGTTCAAGTTGAAACCCCACAAGGAGTTAAACAATTATTAAACGGATAAGAAATGAGTAGTGTTGATAAAAAAATTTTAGAGGAGTTGACAAGACACAACTCAATAAACAAATATATTACAGAACAAGAAGCTGCTGCACCCGATTTGGGAGCCGAAGCTGGTGATGAAGCGGGTGTAGAAACTGCGTTAGATACCGATATAAATCAAGATCCTACAATCGGAGACACTCCGTCAGTTGAACCTGAGGTTATAGACGTAACTCAAGATGCTGAAGTAGAAAAAATTTCAGATAGTGGTGAAGTTGAGGGATCAGATGAAAGTTCATCGGAAGAATTAGATATCACTGACTTAGTCAATTCACAAAAATCTATTGAGGAAAAACAAAATCAGTATTTTGACTCAATGTTCCAACAACTCAATCAATTGCAATCTAAATTGAGTGAAATGGATAATCTAATGACAGCATTGAACTCGTTGGAACAAAAGGTTGAAAAATACAGACCTAAAACTCCTGAAGAAAAATTAGAATTGAGAAGTTTAGATTCGGGACCCTTCCAACAAAAGTTATCAGATTTTTTTGCTGACAAACAGGAAGATATGGAAAAGACAGGTAAAAATGAATATGTACTAACATCAGATGAAGTACAACAGTTCACCCCATCTGAAATTGCAAAAACCTTTGACACCTATGGTAATGAACCAACAGGTTCTAAGTTCAAAATGAATTGATTTTTATAAAAAAAATATTATATTAGAAGGGTCACATTGTGACCCTTTTTATTTGGCGAATAATTTGACTAAACAATAAACTTGGCGTATAATTCCTATGTCTAACAATTAATAATTTTTTTTACAACTATGGCTAGTCCACTTGACGCAGTTCTCGCTCAATACGAGAAAAACACCCAATCCTATGACAACTCAGGTAAGATGTCACAGGAAGAAAGAATGAAGAAATACTTCGCTTGTATTCTCCCACAAGGTCAATCACAAGGTCAACGAAGAGTCCGAATTCTTCCCACTAAAGACGGATCATCTCCTTTCGTAGAGGTCTATTACCACGAACTTCAAGTCGGGGGTAAATGGCAGAAATTCTATGATCCGGGAAAAAATGACAACGAGCGTTCTCCATTGAACGAAGTTTATGATGAACTTATGGCAACTGGTAAAGAGTCTGATAAGGAACTTGCTCGTCAATACAAATCACGCAAATTTTACATTGCAAAAGTTGTCGATCGTGACGCTGAAGAAGAAGGTGTGAAGTTTTGGCGTTTCAAACACAACTACAAGAATGAAGGTATCCTTGATAAGATCATCCCTATTTGGAGACAAAAAGGTGATATTACTGATTCAGAAAAAGGTCGTGACCTAATCATTCAGTTAGTCAAACAAAAAACCCCTGGAGGTAAAGATTACACGTCAATTCAGACGATTATGCATGACGATCCCTCACTTCTACATACTGATGAATCAGTTATGAAAGAGTGGTTGGCTGATGAATTGACATGGAACGATGTGTATTCCAAAAAACCTGTTGAATACCTGGAAGCAATTGCCCGTGGTGAAGAACCACGATGGGATTCTGAAACAGGTAAGTATGTTTATGGTGACGACGCACTTCTCTCTATGGGAGGAGGTAAATCGGCTCCTTTAGCAGACCCACAGGCAGGTGCTGATCCCGATGAGGACCTACCTTTCTAAATAAATGATGGTGCAGGATTTGCCTGCACCATTTTTTTTTATACTATGCCGAAAATAGTTAAAGTATCACCAGTGTATCGTTATTACGAACTTGAATTGACAGAAGAACAAAAAAAAATTTATGAGGAAACCCCTAATGAATTTTTAATTAATATTGTAAAAGACGAGGATTGGGTTTATATTGAAAGTATTGTAGGAGCTGACGAATACGAATTAAAAAAATAACAAAAATGGCAACACTAAGAAAATACGTAACCACAACAGACATCAATGTCTACGAAGTTGAACTTACTGATGAACAGCTTGAAATGTACCAAGAAGATCTCGAAAGATTTCACGATGAAATCATCGATGAGTTGGACTGGGACTTTGCTTATGACAAAGTTGGTGATGAAGAAAACGAATACGAATTGAGAGATTGATATGGCACTCAAAAAAAATGATTTTTCATCACTGAAGAAAAAGTTCTCAACTTCAGCAAAATACAAACCCCAACGTTTTTTTGATTTGGGTAAAAACTTTTTGGAGGCTGTTGGTCTTCCAGGTCCTGCTTTTGGACACATCAACATGTTCTTGGGACACAGTGATACAGGAAAAACTACCGCACTAGTAAAAACTGCTGTGAGCGCTCAGAAACAAAATGTTCTTCCCGTGTTTATTATCACTGAACAGAAGTGGAGTTTCGAACACGCACGACTAATGGGATTTGATTGTGAAGAAGTGGTGGACGAAGAAACAGGAGAAATCGATTGGGACGGATTCTTTATATTCAACAACAACTTTAGCTACATTGAACAAATCACCGATTACATCAACGAACTTTTGGACGCTCAAGATAAAGGTGAATTGGAATATGATTTGTTATTCCTTTGGGATTCAATCGGTTCTGTACCATCTAAGATGACTTATGATGGTAAGGGTGGTAAACAACACAACGCAGCTACACTTGCAGATAAAATCGGTATGGGTATCAACCAACGAATTTCGGGTTCACGAAAAGCCGATTCAAAGTACGAGAATACTTTAGTAATCGTAAATCAACCTTGGGTTGAACTTCCTGATAATCCATTCGGACAACCAAAAATTAAAGCAAAAGGTGGTGAATCAGTTTGGTTGAACTCATCATTGGTATTCTTGTTTGGAAATCAAAAAGGTGCTGGTACGACAAAGATCACGGCAACAAAGGATAAGAGAACTGTTAAGTTTGCTATCCGTTCAAAAATCTCTGTGATGAAAAACCACATCAACGGTTTGGGTTACGAAGATGGAAAGATCATCGTTACTCCACACGGTTTCTTGGCAGGTAAGGATACCGCTGAAGAGAAGGCTTCTATCGAGGCTTACAAGAAAGAGCATTCAGACTACTGGAAGGAGATTATTGGTTCGGACGGGGACTTTTCCCTGAACGAAGAGAAAGACCCTGAGACACTCTAATATGTTGTTAGGATTGGGTATATTCCTTATGGGTTTCGGTCTTGCAGGATTTTTGCATACCGTTTATGAAATTTACACATTGTCGAACCCTTCAAAAGGTAAGAAGTGAAAACTCTTTTAGTAGATGGAGATAATTTATTTAAAATCGGATTCCACGGAGTCCGCGAATTCTTTGTTGATGGAAATCACATCGGCGGAGTCTTCCACTTTCTCAACACACTTAGAAAACAGTTGGATGAGCACAACTACGACAAAGTCATTGTCTTTTGGGACGGGGACGGCAACTCATCCCAACGACGTGAAATATACCCCAAGTACAAACTGAACCGAAGACAAGATATGAACGAGTTCAAACTCGAGTCATATCATATCCAAAAGGAGAGGGTAAAACAGTACTTGGAGGAATGTTTCGTGCGTCAACTCAGGGTTGACAACAATGAATCTGATGACCTAATTGCCTACTACTGTCAGGTGGCTATAGATGAGGATAAAATTATCTTTACCGCTGACAAAGACCTGTTACAACTCATCGATTCAACAACATCCATTTATTCACCGATGATCAAAGTGATGTATAAGATGGGGGACAAAGTATCCATTATGGGTAACCAAATTCCTCATCAGAACATCCTGACCCTTAAGGTGATAATGGGTGACAAGAGCGATAACATTGATGGTATCGAGAGACTCGGAGAAAAAACTTTTCTAAAGTTTTTCCCTGAGGTCCTTGACGAGGTGGTTTCTGTAGATGATATTTTATCTAAAACCAATCAACTTCTTCAGGAGAATGAAACTAACAAAGCATTACAGAATCTTGTCAAAGGAAAGACAAAAGACGGTGAACTCGGTAATACATTCTTTGATGTAAATAAAAGAATCGTGGATTTGTCAAATCCGATGATTACTGAAGAAGGTAAAGAACTTGTCCAACTTTATTATCGTGAAACAATGGATCCCGAGGGTAGGGGGTCGAAGAATCTTATTAGAATGATGACAGATGATGGTTTCTTCAAATTTTTACCTAAAACCGACGAAGCTTTTTTGAACTTCGTCCAACCGTTTATGAAACTAACAAGAAAAGAAAAAAGAAAATTCAAACAATCAAATTAAATTTTATGAAAGAACAAGATATCGTTAAGATGGAGTTTCTAATAACTTTGAATAATAACATTGTAATTCAAAGATACTTCAACGTACGTGGATATAATTCCACAGCTAGGGTTTCGGTTGACCTCTATGAATATGTTAGATCTTTAGTCGAGGCATTCGAACAAACTCAAAAAATGAGAACTGTTGTTTATATGCTTGATAATCAATTTGACATTATTGAGGATTCCACAATTTTGGATACCGACAATACCGATGGACCTGAAACGTTCAATTTTTACATTAAAATCGGAGATCAGACAATTTGTCACAGAATGCTTGATGCAAAAAATTTCCCACCTAAAATAAGATACACCGTAGACATACGCCAAGAGGCAAAAAGTATACTTCGGGACCTAACTGACATCTTTTCAGGGCGAGATTTTTGTACTCAGTACCTGAATTATACACTGGCTTGAGCGTATTTATAACTTACAGAAAAGGGAACAACATTATGTCAAATAGAAACTTCGAATATCTCGGAAATACATTTCAATTACAACTATTAAATCAACTAATTTTAGATAAAGATTTTTCACATTCTATCATCGACGTAATCGAACCTTCACATTTCGAAAACAAATACTTCAAGACCTTGATTCAATTAATCAAGGAGTACTATGTAAAGTACGATTGTACACCTTCATTTGAAACCTTATCTCAAATTGTCAAAAGTGAGTTTCCACAAGAACTCATGTTGAAAATTTTGAATGACACTATCAAACAAGTACAAGATTCACCTATTGATGGAGTTAGTTTTGTACAAGAAAAAGCATTGAAATTCTGTAAACAACAAGAACTTCAAAAAGCTATTGTAAAATCCCAAAAAATTCTCGATAATGGAGAATTTGAAAATTATGAAAAACTTGAAGAATTGTTTAGAAGTGCAATTCAAATAGGGGAGAACAACAACAAAGTTGAAGATGTTTTTATGAATCTTGATGATGTACTCAATGAGGATTTTAGACACCCCATCCCAATGGGAATCGTTGGGATAGATAAACTACTGAAAGGTGGTTTGGCTAAGGGTGAATTGGGTGTGATTTTGGCACCAACAGGTGTTGGTAAAACGACCATTCTTTCAAAAATTGCAAATAGTGCCTTCAACAATGGTTATAATGTTTTACAGTTGTTTTTTGAGGACAACCCTAAGGTAATTCAAAGAAAACACTTCACAATGTGGACAGGTATTGCACCTGATGATCTACCGAATCACAGAGAAGAAGTTCTTGAAAAAGCACGTGAAGTTAAGGAGGAAATGACAAATAAGTTATACTTAAAAAAATTACCTTCAGATACTCACACTATGACTCAGATCAAAAATATGATTCGTAAAATGATTGCGGATGGTCATAAAATCGATATGCTTTTAGTTGACTATATCGATTGTATTGTACCTGACAAAAACTTAGGTGATGAATGGAAAAGTGAAGGTTCAGTCATGAGAGGTTTTGAAGCTCTTTGTCATGAACTAAATGTTGTGGGATGGACTGCGACACAGGGTAACAGAAGCTCTATATCTTCTGAGGTTGTAACCACCGACCAAATGGGTGGTAGTATTAAGAAGGCTCAAGTAGGTCACGTTATCATTTCCGTGGCAAAGACCTTACAGCAAAAAGAAATGAATTTGGCTACCATCGCCATAACCAAATCTCGAATTGGTAAAGATGGTGTTGTTTTTGAAAACTGTAAGTTTGATAATGAAATGCTTGAAATTGACACGGATAGTTCAGTAACTTTCTTAGGATTTGAAGAAAAGAAAGAAGAACAAAAACGTGATCGTATTAGAGAACTCATGGAAAAAAGACAACAACGTGAAAAACAAAACTAAATTTATAAAATTTTAAACAATGGAAGAGTTATTAGATATGATATCTAGTGATGTCCGTTACGTTATCAAACGTAATGGAGATAGGGTTTTATTTGAGTCTGAAAAAATAAAAAGGGCGGTTGTCAAAGCTATGGAAAGCGTCGAAAAAGTAGATGATGAAATGGCTGAGAAAATTGCTCGATTGACTAAAAAAAGTTTATTCAGAGGTGATAAACTTAGAGTACCTCATGTAGATGAAATTCATGACATGGTAGAAAATAAATTGATGGATAATGGGTTGAATGATGTTGCTAAGGAATATATCATTTACAGATCAATTCATCGTCCCAACATCTTTTCAAAGAGGGTAAATCTGAAACCTTATGAATATCCTGAGTTGAGTGAATATGTTGATGCTATCCGACATTCATATTGGGTTCATACTGAATTTAATTTCACATCAGATATACAAGATTTCAAAGTACATTTGTCTGATAAGGAAAAAATGGCGGTTCAGAGAGCTATGTTGGCAATATCTCAAATTGAAATTGCAGTTAAGACATTTTGGGGTGACATTTATAAAAGAATGCCAAAACCTGAAATTGGAAACGTAGGTGCAACTTTTGCAGAATCCGAAGTCAGACATGCTGATGCTTATTCACATTTGATTCAACTACTTGGATTGAATTCTGAATTTCAAAACTTGATGGAAGTTCCGGCAATCAGAAGACGAATAAAATATTTAGAAAAATCTATTTCGAATTCCAAAACAGTTGAAAACCAAGATTATTTTGAATCTGTAATTTTATTCTCGATGTTTGTGGAAAACGTTTCTTTGTTTTCACAATTTTTGGTTATCATGTCTTTTAACAAATTTAAGAATGTTCTAAAAGGAACTAGCAATGCTGTTGAGGCTACATCCAAAGAAGAGAATATCCATGCTGAGTTTGGATTTGATTTGGTGAATTTAATAAAAAAAGAAAACCCAAATTGGTGGACACCTCAACTTGTCGAGGATATCATTGATGCTACGATGGATGCCTACGAAGCTGAGGCTGATATAGTTGAGTGGATTTTCGAAATGGGTGATTTGGATTTCCTATCAAAAGAACAAACTTTGGAGTTCATAAAAAATAGATTCAACCTATCATTGAATTCTATTGGAATTGATAATGTTTTCAAAGTTGACAAAAAAATATTGGAAACAACTGAATGGTTTGATGATGAAATTTTGACAACAAAACATACAGACTTTTTTAACAAAAGAAGTATCAATTACAGTAAAAAACAAAAATCAATTACACTTAACGACTTATTTTAATTTATATAAAAACACAATATGGAAAATAGAAAACCATTCGATTGGATTAATGATGAATCGATCACATTCCTCCGTCGTGGATATTTGAGTGAGGGAGAACAACCCTTGGAACGTATCAAAATTATTGCTAACCACGCAGAAAAACTTTTAGGGATCGAAGGATTCGCCGATAAGTTTTATGATTATATGGGTAAAGGATGGTATTCATTATCGTCCCCTGTTTGGGCAAACTTTGGAAAAAAAAGAGGCTTACCTGTAAGTTGTTTTGGTTCCAATGTTGGTGACAACATTGAATCCATTTTATACACACAAGCTGAAGTTGGTGAGATGAGTAAAATGGGTGGAGGTACTTCTGGTTACTTTGGTAATATTCGTGGTAGAGGGGCAACCATTACAGATAATGGACATGCACCTGGTGCGGTTCATTTTATGAATTTATTCCAAAGCGTTGTTGACAATATTTCACAAGGATCAACACGTAGAGGTCGATTTTCACCATATCTACCTGTAGAACATCCTGATATTATGGAATTTTTGGAAATCGGTACCGAGGGATTCCCAATTCAAGATCTTACTCACGCAGTTACTGTTACCGACCAATTCATGAAAGAAATGATTGATGGGGACGGAGAAAAAAGAGCTATTTGGGCTAAAGTAATTCAACGCAGAGGTGAGATTGGTTATCCATACATCATGTTTTCAGATACAATGAATAACAACGCACCTGAGGTTTATAAGGATAAAGGAATGAAAATTTATAACTCAAATTTGTGTTCTGAAATCGCTCTTCATAACTCAGAAGAAGAATCATTCGTTTGTGTTCTTTCCTCAATGAATTTACTTCACTACGAAGAATGGAAAGACACTGACGCAGTTGAAACTATGATTTATTTCTTGGATGCGGTGGTTACAGAATTCCTAAGTAAAATTGATGACATTCGTAATAGTGGTACTTTGGAAGGTCAAAGAGCTTTTTTCTATTTAGAGAAAGCATACAACTTTGCTAAAAGACAAAGAGCACTTGGTCTCGGAGTTTTGGGTTGGCACTCTTTATTACAATCAAAGAATCTTCCTTTTGACAGTAAGGAAACCGCAAGATTGAATGTTGAAGTGTTCAAACTAATCAAAGATAAATCTTACAAAGCATCTGCTGATTTGGCGGAAATGTTTGGTGAACCAGAGACTTTAGTTGGATACGGAAGACGTAACGTCACACTGAATGCTATTGCACCCACAACATCTTCAGCGTTTATTTTGGGACAAGTTTCACAATCCATTGAACCAATTTGGTCAAATGCGTATGTAAAAGACGTAGCTAAATTGAAGGTTACCATTAAAAATCCTGTTCTGAAAAAATTATTGGCTGAAATGAACAAGGACACAAAAGAAGTTTGGAATAGTATAAAAAAATATGACGGTTCCGTACAACACTTAGAATTTTTGACAGATGAACAGAAGGATGTTTTTAGAACTTTTGCTGAAATAAACCAATCCTCAATTATTAATCAGGCTGCGGTGAGACAAGATTTTATTGATCAGGCACAATCATTGAATCTTATGGTTTCACCAGATATGCCAACTAAAGATGTTAATAAATTGTTGATTGATGCTTGGCAATTGGGTGTGAAAACTCTTTATTATCAACACTCTATGAATTCGGCTCAGGCTTTCGCAAGAAAGAAATTGAATCTAAATGACCTTGAATGCGTGGCTTGTCAAGCATAATTATTCAATATAATATGTATTAGATGAAAAACCCGACATGAAAGTGTTGGGTTTTTTTATATCCTAAAAAAAATAATGAGATATATTTATCAGTATGGCAAATGGTAAAACATATGGATTCACATTCCCCTTTGTAGATTCTTTCGACGGAAAATACTTAGATCTTACTGATTATCCTGCAGAAGAAGTACGAAGTAATCTTATTCATCTTCTACTTACTAGGAAGGGTTCAAGATACTTTTTACCTGATTTTGGGACAAGATTATTAGAATATATCTTCGAACCACTTGACGGACCGACCTTTCAAAGTATCGAAGCTGAAATTAGAGATTCAGTTCAAAAATTCATGCCACAATTACAATTGACCAATATATCAATAACTTCTCCAACAGGAGAAGCTGCAGGACTAACTGCTACTGAAGCTGGTGGTGTTATTGATCCTGGTATCAGAAGATACAATCAAGATGTTGCTGAATACACTGCCACGGTTAGGATTGACTATTCTATAACAAATGACGTTTTCAATACAAAAGATTTTGTCATAATAAATATTTAAGAGTATGGCTGAAAAAAGAATATCCTATACAGTAAGAGATTTTGCGGCAATTCGTCAGGAACTCGTTAATTACACAAAAACATACTATCCTGAACTAATTGATAATTTCAATGATGCTTCGGTGTTTTCTGTTTTTTTAGACCTTAATGCTGCAGTTGCAGACAATTTACACTACCACATAGACAGAAGTATTCAAGAAACAGTCCTTCAGTTTGCACAACAAAGATCGTCGATATATAACATTGCGAGAACTTACGGTTTAAAAATACCAGGACAGAGACCGTCTATAGCATTGGTGGACTTCTCAATAACAGTTCCGGCATCTGGAGACAAAGAAGATGAACGATACTTGGGTACACTAAGAGCTGGTAGTCAGGTTATTGGTTCAGGACAAATATTTGAAAATTTATATGACGTAAACTTTGCATCACCATTCAATCAAGATGGTTTTCCAAATAGATTAAAAATTCCAAACTTTGACGCAAGTGGTAATTTGATAAATTATACAATTACTAAACGAGAAACCGTCGTAAACGGTATAACCAAAGTTTTCAAAAGAGTTATCACACCCAATGATGTAAGACCATTCTTTGAGTTTTTCTTACCTGAAAAAAATGTATTAGGTGTAACTTCAATTATCCAAAGAGACGGAACTTCGTATTCAAATGTACCAACTCCTCAAGAGTTCTTGGGAGCACAAGGTAGATGGTATGAAGTACCTGCACTTGCTGATGACAGAGTTTTCATTGAAGACCCTACCAAGCCTTCGGATGACCCGGCGATAAAAGTTGGTAGATACATTCAAACACAACAACGTTTCATTACTGAATATACTCCTGAAGGATTTTTGAAAATCACATTTGGAGGAGGAACAAACACTGCCGAAGACCAATTAAGAGAATTCACTGCTTTGGACGTACCATTGAAAATTCAAAGATATCAAAATAATATGATGTCTTTGGGGTCGACACCTAAGGCAAATACAACTTTATTCATCCAATATAGAATAGGTGGGGGTTTAGGAACCAATTTAGGTGTCAATGTTATAAATCAAATTGGATCTGTAGACTTTTTTGTAAATGGACCTTCGGATTTGATTAACACTTCAGTAATCAATTCTTTGGCATGTAACAATATAACGGCGGCAATTGGTGGTGCGGGATATCCGTCCACAGAAGAAGTTAGAAATTACGTTACGTTTAATTTTTCAGCTCAAAACCGTGCTGTTACCATAAATGACTATGAGGCGATTATAAGAAATATGCCAGGTCAATTTGGTGCACCTGCAAAAGTATCTATTACAGAAAATAATAACAAAATTCTGATCAACGTTTTGTCATATGATTCTTCAGGGAATTTGACTTCTGAGGTTTCACAGACAATGAAAAAGAATTTGGCGGAATATCTCTCGAATTATAGAATGATCAATGATTATGTACAAATCGGAAATGCACAAGTTATAGATTTAGCGGTGGATGTACAAGCGGTCTTAGATTCAACACAAAACCAAGGTGCCGTAATCTCCAATATTATTGATAGAGTAACAACATTCTTTAGTCCAACAATCAGAGAAATGGGAGAAGATATTTTGGTATCTGAATTAAGTCGTCTGATTCAATCAGAAAATGGTGTCATAAGTGTTGGAGAAATTAAGTTATACAATAAAGTAGGTGGACAATATAGTTCATCACAAACTTCTATGCCATATTCTGATGTTGCAACAAAAGAAATTTCATTAGTTGATAATACAATCTTTGCAGAACCTAATCAGATTTATCAAATTAGATTTCCGGCTAAAGACGTTACCGTCAGAGTCAAGAATTATCAGACAACTAATTTTTCCTAATCTATAATTTTCAGAACTTTCAATTACTTTATATAAAATAGTGGATAAACTATTTATCATAGAAAGTTTCTTTTAATGTCCAAATCATATAGAATAAGAACCCAAGTAGGTGTAGACAGACAAATCAATGTTCAATTGGATCAAGACTTTGATCAAATTGAGATTTTATCATTGAAGATTAGGAGTGAGGATGTCTACACCAGAATGTGTGCAGATTACGGAGTAGTCGTAGGAAGGGTTTTTACAAACGGAGGGTATGGGGTCCCAAATGCAAAATTATCAATATTTGTTCCCATAACAGACGAGGATTTTAACAATGAAATAATACGAGATCTTTATCCGTATCAAACTATAGAAGATACAAATGAAGATGGTTATAGGTATAATCTTCTTCCATATGAAAGAAATCACGCAGGACATGTTCCAACCGGAACATTCCCAAGTAAAAATGACATTCTTACAAATCCTGCTCTAATTCAAGTTTATGACAAATATTACAAATATACGGTCAAAACAAATGGTAGTGGTGACTTCTTAATAATGGGGGTTCCTATAGGGACTCAAACTTTGGTAATGAATTTGGACCTGTCAGATATGGGACCATTCTCTCTTTCACCTCAGGACTTGGTCAGAATGGGAAGAGCAAGTTCAAGTGATTTCAATACGGCAGATTTCAATTCATCGGTAGATTTTCAGTCATTACCTCAGATAGTAACCCTAAATCAGAGTATAGATGTTCAACCATTTTGGGGGCAACCTGAACTTTGCGACGTTGGAATTATACGACACGACTTTAATTTGGGGGATGTAGGTGTAAGTATCGAACCTACAGCAATGTTCATGGGTTCATTAACTACAAACATTGACGATAAAGCAATTGCAAACGGATGTAGACCACCATCTGAGATGGGGAACCTTTGTAACCTAACGACAGCGCCTGGAGAAATAGTTGCAATCAGACAAACTATATTTCAAGATAGTAATGGGTTACCAATATTGGAACAAGCAGAATTACCGAATGGAGGTAAAGTCATCGACGAAGAAGGAACTTGGTTGTTAGAAGTCCCAATGAATTTGGATTATGTAACAACAAATGAGTTTGGTGAACAAATATTGAGTAACGATCCTAAGATCGGTGTACCAACGAAAGGAAAATATAGGTTTAAAATAAAATATGGACAATCACCTGATTTAGAACTTTCCGAAACGAGACGTGCGTATTTCTTAGTTCCAAACGTGAAAGAATATGGTTGGACAAATTCTCTGTCTGACCCATATTATAGTTTGAATACAAATTCTTCAAACTACAAAGATTTATTAGGTTCATATTATTTTGGACTTGATTGGTCTGGTTATACGAATGCACAAGCGGCTGTAAATTGTGAAGACACATTTTATGAGTTTGTATACAATAAAGTTTATACAGTTTCTGGGCTTATTGACCAATATTTTAAAGGATTGAATAGGGGTAATTTCATTGGTATCAAAGAAATTACAGATTCAGAATGTGCTTCGGAAAATAACAAATATCCTGCAACAGATGGTGTAAGGAATTTCGACTTATTATTTTTTATTGTTAATATTTTACTTACAATCTTATCTCCATTAGCAGTTGTCCTTATACCTGTATTACATTTTATTGCCCAATTTTGGCCAATATTCAGAACCATAGTAAAATGGGTATTACCATTATATTGGTCGGCTCAAATTGTCACTATGCTAGTAGCTATTGCAGGTTCCGCAGGTATTGCATGGGGATTAATAGGTCAGGTTATTTTCAACGGTTTGTTACTTATCGCTTGGAATAGACTTATTGCTCCGCTTTTGGATAATTTTACATTAAAACAATTGAAGTTACCAATGTTGAGTTATCCTGACTGTGAAGCTTGTGATTGTGAAATTTTAGATTTGGATTTGCAATTTCCTACGTTCAAAATTCCGGGTTATGAGTTTGGTACTAATATTAGTTATGGAGATTATGACATGTCATATCGAGGTAGTAATTCTCTGTTGATCTCTTCGAATAGTTCAATAACTTGGGGAGCCCTTATCGGTGACCCTGGAAATACTGAACCCCAAGGAATTGATTCTAGTTTATATCCAAGTGGGTCACAAAGTAACAGAAATTCCAAATATCAAGCTGATATTGCGGGATTTCAATATTCTTTAGGAGGATATCCTATTGGTGCATCCGTGGGAATGAGTATTGTTGAGGCACCAAGTCAGCCTATCACCACAACATTGCAAGCGAATGTAATTTTATCTCAATCGATGAATCTTGCCAATATTAGAGAGAGATATTTTGAAGATTCTAATGTCATCCAAACCACAGTCTCTAATACAAATTTTGTTTCAGATTCTGTAACCGATAATGTAATGGTTTTATTGATGCAACCTGGAACATATATTCCTAATGGTACTCTTATGAGTTTTGTAGATCCAACATCAATTACTGATTTGAATCTTTCTTCTACAACTCAAAATCAATTCGGTAATTTTTCTATTACGGGTACGTCTCAAACTGGTGTTGTTTCCAAAACTGTGAGTTATATACAAACAAACGCAGTACCCGCCACGGCAAATTTATATATAACAGGAAATACTGCGGAAACTTATTATAAACGAGCTACAGGTATTGAATATTTTCAAGTATTGACTGGTATGACGGCTCTAGATGTGGAAAATACATTGAGTTCATCAAGTTCACTTTTACGAAAATATTTCATTGATAAAACCCAATATATTGGATACACAGACAGTGCAGGTAATTCCAGAAATGTTACACTAAATTCACTAAAATCTATTGGTGATACTTGGGAAGATTATATTTTCTATTTTGTAGTTAGAGGTGTTGATCCTTATACAGAGAGACAAAATATTAAATATGATTTATCTAAATTGTTTGGTTTTCCACTAGGAAGTAACAACGTATCCGTAGAAGGTTCTTATTATTTGAATATACCGATCCAACCCAACTCCGGTAGTGGATCGTGGAGGACAAATGCTAAATCACCTGAGAGCCATCAGACATCATATAGTACATCACCACTTTATCATGTTCCTTTTAATTTTTCTGTATCTCAGCAAGATTTTCTGTCAGTAACCACAAATTCTATAAGTAATTATTCATCATTAGACAAAGACCAACTAGGTTTCACACCTCATCCGAGCTATTATACATTACAGAATTTTATGAATAATTCATATTCATTTGGCGGTTCTTTATCTGATGATGGAGTTATGAATCAATTAGTACTTTTCCAAGGTATAGGTTCATCAGCACTTTACCAAGGAGTAATTGAGGGTGGTTCTTTAGCTGCAGGACAAAATGCAAAATTTTCAATTTACTCACCAAAATATTCAAATAATTTGTCGGTTACGATTACATATAATAATTTGTCATCTAATCCCAAATTAGTTTTGAGGTCTGATAGATTACCAACTTCAGATGTTTTAAACAATTCAGGTAATAACTCCTTTAGTCTATATTTAAATCCGGACTTTGCAATTTATTTATTAGATGATAATCAACAAGAACCTGCTATTGTTTTACCGGGTAATTTTGATTTGGGGCAGCGAGTCGATGGTCAGGGGTTGGATAATAATTTTGATCGAGTTATTACTTCATTTAGTTGTACTGGAATGGTACCCTTGTCTTGTTACGAAACAGATTCAAATGGTGGTTTGATAATAAAAACCCCATGTCCTGAAAACGAAAATCCGGTAAGAGTAAAAGATGGTTGTTACGATTTGTTATCTCCAGATGAAAGAGGTAGTTATATCAGAACGATTAGACCTGCGATTGAAAACTATTTTGAATGGTTACAAAGATTTAGATTAACATTTGCATTTTGTCGCGGTGTATTCTCCCACATTTTTGTTAATTCATGGATAAATGGAAATTTATATGCATTTCCATTCAAAAACAAACCAAGTTTTGATGAGAATAACATGTTACAAGTAAGACAAGTAACAGGTGTTGCACCCTTTCAACAAGTAAGATATTCTTTCTGTGCCGATACTATTGTATTTGACCCGAATTCAAATAATTTTTATTACAGATCAAGTCCTTGGGACAGTAATAGTTCAAGTTTTATTGGTAAATTATCACCAACATCAACTGCCGGTGGTATAATACCTGGTATTGACATTGAACCACTTAACAAATATAACTTGTTATATCCAACTACCATTATGGATTTGGGTCCAAAGTACATATGGAGTAAAGATGTTATCCTTTCACCTAACTATCACGGTTACCAAATGGATAACCTCAATTCTACATCATGGAATGAAATCGATAATTTATCACAAATTTTCATAATTTCTCGATTAGTAAATGTAACATTCCTCCAACAAATTTTATCATCGGGACAAGCAGCAATTTCATCATTTTTTTCAAGAGATGGTCAAAGAATTGACGGAGATTATGCTCAGATGTTACAAATTAATTCACAATACGGAATATCCCCCTTCAATGAAGGAAACTATGTCGATGACCCTGCGGTTCCTGGGGATAATCCAATATACATATCAACCACAAATGATGGAACATCTGTTTTCGGATTGTTTTATAATTCATACCCATCTGATAGAGATTTAATTTCACCACGTAGAATTGACAGAAATATCACAGGAGCTACACTGACCGCCGATTATTTGGAAGTAAAATCCCAAACTGTTCCTTTCTATCAGTGGAGAAATAATGCTTATACTCCTCTTGGAGTTTCTGCTGAGCCTTCAATCTTTGGTAACGATCGTAACACATGGTACTCACAGATGTCAAATTTTCGTGGCCTAAATATCTTATCTCGAAAATATCAAGAATTGGATAGGTTGAACACCCCTTTCTTTATAGGAAATAACGGTCAGATTGAGAACAAACTCGGGTATATCTTCCAACGAAATGCTGTGGGAGAATATGTTCCACAAAATACTGGTGGAACCAATTTTACAACATTGACTTCCGCACCATGGTATTTTTATTTTGGACTTAAGACTGGTGGAAGTGCTATGGATAAATTTAGACAACTTTATATTGGTGGAGAATGAATAAGAATCAGTATAATGTAATAAGGCCGGATTTACAATTTGCTTCCGCACCTGATAGTGATATTTCTATCAACACTTATTTGGATCAGACACAATCCGAGGTGATTGATTATGATAGAACAGTTACTGTCAACTTAGCGACTCTTTTTGATAATGAACGAAATAGTTCAACAACCTTTAGACCTATCCTTAAGATTTCATACATTTATGAAAATTCGTTGGTCGGATCTACGCAATATGAAATTTATCGAGACAGATTATATTATGTAAATCCTGAACAATCATCACCATTACTTGGTGGAAACAACATATGGAGTGGGTTACCTTCTTATCAAGAATTTGAATTCATTAGAACCGACGAAACCAATCCACAAATCAATTACAAAGCGATTAGTGCTTCCTCATACAATTGGAGTATGGTAATATCTTATCCATATTTTAATGACCCGAATGTTCCTATGAATTATTATTTTGAGGATAATAGTTCGTTATCTCCTTGGACATCTGGTGATGGGATACCATTTTACATTTCTACAGGAAGTGATAATGGATTACCAATCATTCAGTTTAATTGTATTGTAAAACATGGATTGGCTGAAGGAGAATGGGTTGAATTGTCATTTGATTATCAGGGTACCTCAACATTTCAAGTGTTTAGTTTAGGAAATGGTACTGAAGGATCAGACGAATATATTTTTAACTTAGATAATGTTGGTTATACAGGGACCACGTTTGACTCAGGAAACCAAGGAACCTTCAAAAGAATTTATGATATAAATAATATTACCGAATCTAAGTCTTCATATTACGTCCGAGTCCATAAGGTTATCACTAATCCCCAAGACAGTTTGATAACATCCAACGGGTTTGAATTGAATTCATTCCAAGATTATGCCGCATATCAATTTTCATCACTAACACCAAATAATGTTGCCTCCATAGCTAAATGGCAAAGTTCGAACAGTTATAATGTTACTGTTGCTAGGGACTTGGATATTACTGAAAGATTGTTAGATAATAACAATAGACCTGTGAGTCAAATATTTGTAACTTTCCAAAATGTTGGTCATTATGGGTGGTGGAATAAACTGAGACGAGGTTGGGAATTTAACATGTTACCAGGTCAGACAAACCCATGGTGGGATCTCACCAACGGACTGGCAGTTGAGTCAAACTTAACGACTAACTATACAAGAAATGTAAATGGATCAACCGTATGTGTGAACCCACCAGATTGTTATACTTTCACAGTCAATTTACCTCGAGTTAGCGGAGACACACTTTATGGTGATTGGTGTGAATTCAATAATATTACACAAAGAGAAAGGGTTGTTTCAAAGTACATGAATAAGTTGACGTATTATACCAAAGGATTTGATGTGTCAGGAGAACCAACCTCTAACCCTAATGGATATTACTATCAAACACATTATCCAATTACTTTGAAAGTATTTTCTGATTACGTAGAATCTGCGGATTCTGATTTTGTCGAAGGGGTGCCAAATTATGCTTTTTACAGTCAATCCTTACAGAGTTGGTTGTGGAGAGATTTATATCCTTTAGGTTTTATTGACACAAACGGAGATGGGGTTGATTATCCATTTTTGAATGATAGTCATTATCCATTTACAAATATTTTATTCAGATTGTATCCCGAAGGGGCGTCCTTTGACATAAACTCATTATATTCGGTTGTACCCGAACCAATTATCGATGGCTGTGAATAATAAAAGAATTGTACTTCCAAATGCTGTTGGAACTACACTTGATATACCGATTGAACAAACTTGGGATTTTCAAGGATTACAAGAATCAATTGAACAATATGAATTGAGTATTTTAGAAACCATTTTGAACAAAGATGAGGATTTCGAGGTCACAAGGTTTGCACACAATCAGGATCAAAATGAGGACACCTCAATTAGTTATGCGTTCCAAATGTGGGACCCAAATGTTCTTGGTGGTTCCTATCAAGAATCCTACACTTCGAAATTTTCTGTTGAACAAATTTACTATTATCAAAAACCATTTACCAAATCATTTTGGAAATTGGATTTATATTCCTCACCTCTGAACAGAGAACAACAGGCATATGTAACCATCATACTTCCAACACAACAAGGATTTACTGAATCGGCGATTCTTAATGGAACCACAAACGTAAACATAAAGAAACCTTTTTATCGATTGAATTACGTTGGTGATAAAGAAGGATTTTTTATTTATTGGTTAAAAAAGAGAGATTTTTTGAACGTAAATGAGTTTTATATGACCGCAAAGTTTTTTGATGGAAGTACAGGACAATTTGTAAAAATGTTGAATACACCACAAAACACCATGTCAAACGTTACGGATTTTCCACCCGAAGAATATTTTTATTATAAAGTGGTGTTGGATTATGTTACAGAAAAATATGATGTTTACCATTACCCAACATTGGTAAAGGCCGGGACAAAATCAAATCCCATAACTTGGTATGAATACGTAAACCCATAATGGAAAGTCAAACAATGTATGTGAATATTTCACCTGGTGATTTATCTACCTTGGTGCATCAAGTTACTCTTTCGGGTGATACTTTTGGTGTGTATTCAGGTATGACTCAAATGCTTACGGGTGGTACAAACAATACATCGTTGTTTACGGGTCTTACAATACCAGTATTATTGGTACAAAACACAATCGATTTGGGATATTATTCTGTTTTTGATGGTGCTATTCTACAACAAAATGTTGTTAGTAATTTTATTTTTTCATCAACCACTATAAATCCTTATGAATGGTTTGTCTACAACACAGTTGATTCAGAATTTAACGCCTTTTTACAGTTGTCAAGTTATTTTATTGATTGGGGTGATGGTAGCCCTGTCCAACAAATAACAAACTATGCTCCTAACTCGATTTCACACGTTTACCCTAACGTAAATTCTGAATATACAATTACAATGTATCAAAACAATCCGTGGGGTAACACAACTGTTAGTAAGTCAATTCAGGTTCCATATGTGAATGTCCCAAATTTTAATCCACAAGGTACTGCGTATTTTACACCTAATGTTGGATCGTGGACCGCAACTCCTGTATCGTACGACTACATTTTCACAGGTGATAGTGAAAACGTTGTCAGTGCTCAAACATCTAACAACTATACATCCGTTCCTTTTACAATCACAGGTATTACATCATCAAGAATCACTGAACTTCAACAATACGGTTCGAATCAATATGTCTTACTACTTCCTGTCAAAAGAGAAAGTATAGATTTCGGTATTATTACAGATATGAACTTGTCTTATACCGCATATACAATCCAAGATGTAAACTACGTAGACTTTGCAGACGGAACAACAATTTATGAGATTCAGTCGTCAGGATTAATCCAAGAATGGATGGTTGCTGAACCATTGGTGAAGGATGAATTATTATTAGGGGTTGCGGGTCAAGCAGAAATACAATCAAATGTATTTATAGAAAGAGGGAAAAACTCAGCATATGAACGAGTCCAAAGAATTGGGGAAGTTGATAACTTGGGTGACCTAATAAAATATGGATATCGATTCTTTAATGTAATTTAATATGGCAACAGGAACCTATGGAACAATAAGACCGGCAGATGTTTCTCCTGAGGACGTTCAGATTATAATGAACTATACGCCTTCAAGGGATGTAACAGATAATTTTGTATTGACACAACTCAATGCAAGTCAAATATTACGTCCCTATTTCAACAACAATCAGACTGGTGGGAATACAAACGAAATCTTAGGTGGATTATACAACCTAAGATTACCATCAAATATTTTCAATCAGTTGGGTATCTATACCTTATACATCAGACCGGCAGAAATAAGAACAACAATTACAGATTGTGGAGTTTTATCCGCACTCCCAAACGTGAAGGGAATTGTAATTGATTTATCGAATGTACCCAATCAATTCGTAAATAAATTTATTGCTCAAGGATTGGTTGGATTTAGGGTTGAATATTTGAATCCTGATGGAAGTAAAATTCCAAACTTTTTCAGAATTATCACATCAAATTTCTTTTGTGAACCGATTGTTCAGAATTTAACAAACACACAACAGAAATCAGTTAGATATCGATACACTGAAGGTCAAACAAATTTGGTCTTTTGTACCTTGTCCCCAAGTTCTGCTCCAACCAACAAACCCAATGCAACACCATTTATTGGACAGCCAGATCAAAGTATAATCCTTACAAATACCTTCTTCAATCCACTTACTTTAGAGGTAACCGTAGGACAGTACGATTTGGATACTCTCGGAATCGCCTTCTACGGAAATCAAACTAAGAGTATGGAGGATGGTATCTACACTATCTACGACGAGGAGAATAATATCTACCAACAGTTCAACTTATACGAAATCAAAGACGACTTCAATAATCTTCTATACGAGGTCAAAGAAAATCGTGGTGACAATATCGACTTTAGTAAAAATTTCCAAAATATTACTGAACAATAAAAATGGCTAAAAAGTTTATCCCTAATACGGCAGCATCTGGATCAGGTACTCCATTTGATAATATTGTCGGTCTTCAAACCGTACAAGGGGGTGGACTTACGCAAGGGAATTTTGAATTTTCAACACAATTATCTGAAAAGGTAAATCGAACCTTCAACATTGGCGTTTTCCAAGATCCAATTAGTTTACAGGATTTGGATATTGAGTCAGTAAATCAAGCTCGAGAATTATTAGCTAAAGAATATAGAGTTTATCCAAACTATGATCTATCCCAAGTAACAAACTTTACGATATTTGGATCACTTCAAAAAAGATTTGAGGTTTCAGTACAAAGGATATTAAATTTTTTTCCTGCGGCTTTAGAAGTTGATAGAGTATATTATGACTATTCAACCGGACTCACAGTTTCTAACATAGTTTACGATTCGATAACAAACGAGACACAATTTGAAATTGACGTTACACGAATTAAGAATCCATTCTCATTGGATTATTCTGTCAACTCAATCATCAACTTACAAAATAGAGAATCTGAATTTTCACCTCTGAGAGATATCACCAATAGGTACAGAGATTATTCATTATTTACAGTTCTTGGTGAATTCCCAATTGTTGATTTTACACCATCGCAAAGTTTGTTCAGTGGGGTTATAGTTGTGGTTGTCACAGGTGATGCATTTCCTGGATTATCCAATACCACTGAAAGTGTATACCTCAAGCCAAACACATATTTTACTGAAAAATCTTTTACAGAAGATTTCGATGAAGTTGAAAAATTCCTACTGAATAGATTATCTAACCCTATCTATACGGCCACTTTCTCGGTGCCAGTAGAAAACGATAATGGTATTTTATCAATATCAAGTAAAAGTGTAACGTGGCCTAAAGATGGTTTGTGGAATTTAGATATTAGAAGTGATAAGTTTGATTTATATCTTGAACAATTAAACATCATAGGTGTAGAATTCGATGCTTTCAAAACAAATTTGATTGCCAGATTTTTAGTAACGGAATCTTTATTGGA
>Ga0099848_1000013_pt1 | contig 63018 bp, 61 predicted proteins | sample CB_VirMetaG_3_FD_78179 | JGI IMG/M metagenome (GOLD analysis project Ga0099848, IMG submission 78179) | Freshwater to marine saline gradient viral communities from Chesapeake Bay - CB_1508_1S Viral MetaG | ecosystem: Environmental > Aquatic > Marine > Coastal | place: USA: Chesapeake Bay...
AATTCTCTAACCCCATGAAAACCAATTTTAAATAAATTATTCCCGTCTACTAATAACGTCTTTGTCAAAACACCTCAATTAAAGGGTTACACTTCTTTTTCTTCTTCCAATCTGAAGTCACCTTCAGTTCCGATAACTTCTTTCCAGTAGTCTGCCTGTTCTGCTTTGTAAGACTCAATAGATTTTTTTTCTTCAGCGGCATCTTTACCCGCCAAGAATCCGTGAGGTGTTACGATGATTTTACCATCCTCATAACCCAATCCATTGATGTGGTTCTTCATTACAGAAACTTTTGTTCTGGTTGCAAACTTAACCTTTCTTTTGTCTTTCACTGCGGTGATTTTGTTTGTTCCCGCATTCTTTTGATTACCAAACAAGAACACCAAAGATGAATTCAACCAAATTGATTCACCACCTTTAGCTTTAATCTTTGGTTGACCAAAAGGATTGTCAGGTAGTTCAACCCACGGTTGGTTTACAATAACCAATGTGTTTTCGTATTTAGAGTCCGCTTTACGAGAACCTGAGATACGTTGGTTGATACCCATACCAATTTTGTCTGCTAGTGTGGCCGCGTTGTGTTGTTTACCTCCTTTACCTTCGTAAGTCATCTTACAAGGTACGGAACCCACAGAATCCCACATAAATAAAAGGTCGTAATCCAATTCACCTTTTTCTTGAGCGTCTAACAATTCATTGATATAATCAGTAATCTGTTCAATATATTCAAAGTTGTTGTTGAAGATGAAGAATCCGTCCCAATCCAATTCACCTGTTTCCTCATCAACCACTTCCTCACATTCAAAACCCATAAGCTTTGCGTGTTCAAAAGACCACTTCTGTTCTGTGATGATAAAGACAGGTAGGGTACCTTTTTTCTGTGCGTCAACGGCAGTTTTAACAAGTGCGGTAGTCTTACCTGTATCCGAGTGACCCAAGAACATATTCAAGTGACCAATCGCAGGACCAGGAACACCAACAGCATCCAAAAAGTCTTCACCCAAATCAAAAAATCTTTGGGGTTTGTATTTTGCAGAAGTTGAGAACTTCTTCTTAATACTACTAAAATCTTTTTTCTTTATTGCCATATTATTTTTTTAATTAAAAGATGGTGCAGACACCGCCTGCACCATCAGATTAGTTTTCTTAGAACGGTAGGTTGTCGTCAATGTCCATGTCGTCTTGAGGGTCATCCATATCTTCATTAACTGAAGACTTAGTACCTCCGATAGTCATTTCAGATTCTTCACCGTAAACATATTTTTTAAGTTCACTGTCCCATACAGGTGTTTCACCTCTTGCAATTGCTTCCAAATACTCAACTGGTTTTTGTGAATACACATCTTGCCATGTCAATTCATCTTCAATCCACTCTTTCATTTGGTCGGAATCTTCGTGAATAGGACATGGGTCATCATACATAACAGTTTGTACCACAGTATATTCAATTCCTTTTGGTGTTTTTGCTTTTGACAACTCGATAATCAAATCTCTACCTTCGTTAGCATCGGTAACATCACCTTTAGCTTTCCAAATAGGAATGATTTTATCCAAGATACCTTCTTGTTTGTAATTGTCTTTGAATCTCCAAAACTTAGGTCCGTGTTCCTCGTGGTCGCGGTCAATAAGTTTTACAATGTAGAATTTACGTGGACGGTATTGACGAGCCAATTCTTTATCGGACTCTTTACCTGTTGCCATCAACTCTTCGTAAACCTCTGTAAGTGGTGAACGCTCACCATCGTTTTTACCTGGGTCGTAGAGTTTAGTCCATTTACCGTCAACTTGAACTTCGTGGTACCATACCTCTTTGAATGGTGAAGAACCATCAGATGTTGGTAGAATACGAACTCGTTTTTGTCCTGACTTATCACCTTTAGGTAGGTAAGTGGTAAAATAACGCTTTAGTCTATCTTCTTGGGACATAGACTGATTCCCGTTGTTGTTTTTTGTGGTGTTCTTCTCATACTGAGCCAACACCGCGTCAAGTGCATTTGCCATTTTTCTCTTTTTTACTCTTTTTAAAAATTTATTACTCGATTTCTCTTATTTAAATATAACACACAAGTTTGGTTTGTCAAATGGTTATAAAATAAAAAAGACCACGAAGTGTGGTCTTATTATAAAAATGATTTTTTAAAAAATCAATTACATTTGTTCATCTTCAAACGGTGCGTCAAATGATTTCTTAATGTCTCCATTAGAATAATTTTCAACTTCGTCTGATGTTAAAATATATTCATTTTTACCAGTCTTTTCCATTTCAACTTCTTTATCCATAAAAAAGTCAGTAAGTTTTTGGTTATAAGGATATGAATCTAAACTTCTTAGTTGTAACTTTTCTTCAGGTGATTTTTGACGGTACTTTTCAACTTTGTTTTCCAAGTCATTAATTTTTTGAAGTATTTGGTCCATATCAGATAATTTACTTGTTAAATCATTTAACCTATCCATCATGGTTTCCATATATTCTTCTTGTTTTGCTGACATGTCTTTTTGTGTGGTAACCAAATCTGTAATATCTAACTCTTCTGTTCCACTTTCTTCAGTCGCATCAATTTCTTCACCTTCAACACCTGGTTCGTCAACTAATTCAACATCAGGGTCAGTTTCAACATCCACAGGTTGTGCATCACCTCCCGTAGTATCCAACTCCTCTTCTCCCGGCATTGGTGTTTCTTCAGTACCCGCATCTGCCGGTGGAGGCGGTAAAGTAGATTCCTGTTCAGAAATGTATTTATTGATTCTCTTATATTTTGAGATTTCTTCTAATATTTTTTTATCTACTGACATCTTAGTATTTTTTTTAACCGTTTAAAAGAGTTTTAACACCTTGTGGTGTTTCAACCTTTAAAGTCCTGTTTAATTTCATAGTGTTATCCACTCTTTCAATAAGGCCGTCTCTCATTCTAACAGTATAGCAATCACCTGTGTCCAAGTCACAAACTTCTTTGTAACCGTCACCCGTATCTTTTTCAGTGATTCTCGTGTCTTTTGACAAATACTGGTCTAATAAAGTTTTTGTATTCATAATCTTTTTTATAATAAATATACGATAAATTACATTTTTCTATATTTAGTTGTTATCCCAAGCATTATTCTTTCTATTGAAGGTGTCATAAGCACTGTCAAATAACGACTTAGCTTTTGTATTTGTATTTAATTGACCATCAACAGTTGCAATAATTGAATCATCAATGTTACTACCTGCGGTTAATTTTTTATCGTATGTTGTAAATCTTAAAGTATAGTACCATATATATGTGAACGCCTTAGCTAAATCATTATTTATCTTACTATTAACTAAAAACGCATCTATAATTTGCGAGTATTGTTCACATACTTTACCCATAAAATCTATAGATTCACCTGAATTATCAAAAGCCAAATAAGGAACAAAATAATCACCATCTTTAATACATGTTTGTTTTTTAAAGTCTACGGTCCATCTATCATTTTCCTTCATGTTTTTTAAATTGAAGTAGTTGTAATTAAAAGCACTAACATTTTGACCTGAGCCAGATTCTACATATCCAACACCAAAAATATATTTTTTAACATTTTCAGATAAACTTAATTGGTTTATACCATTTTTAAATTGAGTTTGATTTAAAGTAGTATTTGATATAGGTTCATAAGGTTTATCTAATTTCTGAACGGCAATACACTTATTATCCTCGCCCTGTCGTTTATTATTATTAGTTGTTGAACTATTTCTTATTGAATCTTGTCTTTGTAATGTATCACCTGTTAATCCAGTATTAGCACTTGCCAATCTTCTCATATCGTCCATATAACTTTGAACTATGTCCCTATTCACACTAGATATTAACGTATCAGGCATTTGTAATGAGTACTTAGTGGCTCTAACACCTTCAAAAGTTGTCACAAAATCTCTAGACGATATATCGTGAGTAACGCTTGTAATCAGGTAAGGGCCGTAGAACATTGGTACGTATCTTAAATTAAAATACATTGTTGGTTGTATCATTACATTACCCATTGAAACAACTGTACAGTTGTAACTACCGTTTTTATAAAAATTATAAAGATTTGCAGTTTGTTGAGCAACTTTTTGACCTTCAGCCATTGAACCCATGTTTGCAAGTATTTGGAACGTTGGAGCTATGTTTTTCCTTTGTGACATATCAATTGATATTGACTTAAACATATTTTGATTTCTCGTACCAAAGTCGACATTAAACGCAACAACTTTATTTCTGTTTGAGAAGTTAGTTACTCCATCTTCTGACACCCTAACTGCAGATAATGCTGGTTTAGTAATATCAAATGAATCGTCTTGATACAAATAATTGTCATTATCGGCAGATGTATTAATGGTTTCAGAAACTTTACCAACATATATTGCCAAGAATTTAGGTTCAGAACCATGGGTATCAACCTCTAAAAATGTACCAAATGCATTATTCGCAATGTCACTAAATGAAGGGTCAGGCATACCCTCTTTAACTCTTTGGTTCCTACCATAAAAATTAGCGTATGATGGAGTAGGCATAAATACAAAATTATTTTTTTCTAAAATAGAACCCATAAGTGATAATACACTTTGGCTTGAATTAGCATTCTTCAAGAAATACCTCATATCCTCAATGTTAATAATAACATCGTCACCAACAGGTCTATTTGCCTTATCTAAAAATAAAAACTCCTCAAATAATGTTTTACCTTTAAAATCTTGACCTGCAACCCATCTATCATTAAAGTTTTTAAATGTTGACCATAATTCATTCTTTGGTACGTCACCATCCAATTTAGAAATTCTAACTTCTGTAGGGTTTTGTTTAACTGATGGTAAATCTTTATTTAACTTACTAAAAATTTGATTTAACATATTATTTTGAAAGTTTATTTGTTGTGTCATAAAACTTTCAAAGTCTTGTAAAAAGTCTGCACGACCATAATTGTTATCGTTATATTTTTTACTCGCAAATATTTTAATTATTGTTGATAGGTCCCTAACATTTTGTTCGGTAAACCTAATATTCATTGTAGGGAAAAAGTCAGTGATATATGAACCATCACTACTATACTTCATACCATCTTCTGCATAATCACCAACATACATGTATAAAGCATCCCAAGCTTCAGGGTTATTAATTTGACTTGTCGTTAAATTAACTCCGTTAGTTGCTGTGGGTACACTTCCATCGATATATGTGTCAAACAATATCGGGTCGACAGGTTTTATTGATTGGTTAGAAGAAAACGAGTCAAAAGCACGTCTATTAAATTTACCAGGATTACCAATTTTTAAGATAATATTACTTTCAATTAATTGCTCAGAATTAACTTTAACAAAATTATCTAATTGTTTTTCGGCAATTTTTTTAGCATCTTCTTTTGGGTTAATATTAGTTAATGAAGGTTTTTCAACAAAAAGAAGACTCTTCATTACCTTTTCTATGTTGAAATCATACGCAACTGTATATTCCCCTAAAAATTCATCGTTATTAAACTGAGATGGGTTATATACAATAGGACTATAATCTTTTTCTTTTTTACAGAAATTTAAGAAGTGTCTTTCAAATTCATCCAACATTTCTTTTGAGAATATTGAAAATATTTCTTCAATTGATTTATAATTAAACTCACTAGCCTTATTTAATAATGTAAAAGCGGTTTGAGATTCATTGTCTTTATCAATTACTTTAAGATATTCATTTGTTTCAGGTTTTCTTATCCAACTATTATTAAAGTACCCGTAATTAGGTGCCGACCATAATGTCCTAACATTACCATTTTGTATTGCAACATTAGTATTATCAATAGGTTGTTTTAATTTTCCTTGAGAGTTAAGACATTCTCTTTGGGCTTGATTAAATTTGTTATACCCCGCAGATGGTATGATTAAAAGTTTACCTTTAGAATCATCATCAAAACTTTGGTTTCCATCAATGTCAAAATATTGAAACCAACTTTCATAAAACAATGTTCTACCTGTGTTAGACTCATCATATCCTTGCGATAAATTATCTAAACTATTAGTATCACTTTTAAAATTCCCGTTAACATATAAATCATTTAATTCTGTATTATCGTAATTTACAAATAGGTCTTTATTAGTAAAAAATTTATAGGTGTCATTAATAACCTTAGGGTAAAATCCGTTTTTAATAGTTAATAATTCCTGTCCTCCTCCAATACTTTCTAATTTCTCAGGTTGGTATGGGTAATTAAAACCATTGTAAGTTATAGTGTCATAAATTTTATTTATATTATTTGTAATCGGGTCATATGCGTTTACATAATCAAAGTCATCCCAAATATCATCTAAAATATCACCATTACCTTTTTTATCTTCTTTATAACGATGCCATATTGAACCATATTTTAAAATCCAAAGATATGGTATTTTGTGTATTGCCGCAAATTTACTTAAACCCGCAAATATATAATTACCGTTTTCAGTTGTTGTTGAACCGTCATCTTGTTCTTTACTTGATATGTATTTTTCACTTAGTGTTGGTAATGGTAGTGAATTCAAGTAAAGGTAACCTAAACCAACATATGGGTTATCAACACTAAAAGTTTCATTATCAACCCCCTTCATTAATGCATTAACAAAGTATGGTGTGTTCAATAATGAAGTACTTTGTTTTGACACTAAATTATTAGTTACAGTATCATAATTAGTACCATAATCCAATGGACTTTCCGTTAAGAAATAATCTTTGTTTTCTCTATTATCAAAATATAATTTTACTTGGTCATTAGTATTATATTGGGTAGATAAACTACTGTTATTTGCACTTTGATTTGGTGAGGTAGATGTGTTTGTTTTAAACTGAAAATACGTTAGGTATTTATCGGTCTCTTTACTACCCCCGTTTTTATCATCATCAAATGTGGCCAATGTTTTCTTGAGTAAGTTAAAACTCATAATATCAGTAGTACTATTGGCATCTTTAACATTACCTATAGCAGTACCGTTTGATAAATTATTTTGTTCCCAAGTTAAGTTGGTAAATGGAAAAACATCTAAAAAAGTTAAATCGTTAGATGAGGTACCTGTTATATACTCAATTAATTGATTTACTGAATCAGTAGACGCGACCACTTCTTTTGAATTAGGTAATACGCTTTCAATACTATATATCCCAAAATCACTCTCGGTATATCCTTTAATATAATTTTGAGTAAAAATGTCTCTTACTTTTCTAGAATAATAACTACCCTGTCCATTATTAGAAATTGAACTTAAATATTGGTTAAAGCTCGCAGCATTAAATTTAAACTCTTTTAAAATTTTCATTAATGCAGGACTGTCATTTACCCCCTCTTTAATGTTATTTGTTTCAAAATCAGCCATAACAGTATAAAGAGTTTTTCTAAAATTATTATTTCTAATAATCTTAGTATAGTTTGAGGTTAAATAAGTTCTTTCAAAAATTTCATAGAAAAATGACACATACTCTTCATTAACATATGGTATGTTTTCAAAAGGAAATTCAATTGCATTACTCGCAATATATTTAGAGACTTGGGTTTCATTACCAAAATTAACATTAATTTTTGGTTTATCTCTTTCTAAAGATGCGGTTAAATATTCTTCCACAAATTGAATCTCAGGCCAAATCGAGTAGTCCCACCCTCTTAAACTTTCAATCACCGATGGTTGTCCAGGATATTTTATAGTATATGATGTGTTTCCTTCTTTATCTACTTCTTCTTCAAAATATTGAGGCCACGGATATACAACCGCAGTATCAACTAAAGTATCACCTAAACCTCCGACAGTAACAGCATTTAACATTTTTTTACCATCAGGACCAAATGATTTGTTTGGTGGTATAATAGCACTTAACCTAACAGGATTATTTCTCTGTTCCCAAGCATTTGTATGTGTTTCATCCATTAATCTATAAAACGCTTCAGAGTTTGCACAAATAACCGCCAAAACGTTATTAATGGTCGGCATAAATCCAATTCCTATATCTGAGGATACAATCTTTTTTGCCAATGCCTCGGATAATTCTTTTTCAATATTTTCCCTCTTTTGTTTAAATGTCTCTTCAATTTTAGATAGTTTAGATAAGAATGAACCATTTTGGAAATTTTTATCTTTTAACACATCTCCAAAATTTATGAAAACTAAACTATTATTATTCTCAACTAAATTACCTTCGGAATTTTCAGAATATTCTCTATTTTCTAATGACAAAGTAGTCTTTAATTCTTGTTCAAATAATTCTAACTCTTCTTCTGTCGCCTCTCTACCTTTTCTTTTTCTAAAAGTTAACTCATAGTCAATTATGTTTGGGTCTGTTAAGTTCTCAATTAAATCACTTTTTTTAATGTTTATTGATATTTTTGAGTCCGTTTCTTTACCTTCTATTTTATATTTACCAGGGTCATAAAACGTGGGATTAGATTTTAACTTATCATTATATTCGTCTATAATTCCATTTAAATCCGATATAGCTTTTCTTTTACCTTCTTCGTCAAGTTCTTTTTTCAAACCATATAAAACGGATGCCTTATTATTATTTTTAATAATAACTTCACTTGGGTCAATGTATTTGTTAAACCAACTACCTGTTGAGTTAATAAAAACTTTTTTACGATATTCGGTAAGGTATTTTTCAAAGTTAACGATGTCGGTTAATACTGACATATCTTCTTTGGAATATGCCTCCATAACATACCTATTAAAGTATTCTAACCTCATTTTCATTTGGTTAAGAGTAATTTCAGGAAAATTATCAGCAATTAAACCTTTGGCTTTATACAAAGAATAAACTTCTTTAATTTTTTCCATACCCTTTGTAGTTGTAAAGGTACTAACACCAACGGTACCGTTTGTACTACCGTTTGTACCTGTCTCCAACTCATATGTTTTATCGTACATATGTGGTGTTGCATATAGATAATCAATTAAGGTGTCTTGTAAAAGGGCGTGTGAACGAGCAACATAATTTGTTGTTATTTTGTAATTACCATCAGACGGGTCAAATCTGGCGTTAAAATCTTTTAACATCAATTCTAACTTTATTGCTTTACCATAATATCCTTTTATCGTTAAAATAAACACAGGATAAGGTAACTGCATAAAAATTGAGTATGGAGATTGGTCACCTCTTTCAAATAAAACTCTACCCTGCACATCAGTCATTTCAATGTTAACCGTAGGTACGAAAGCAGGATTCATCTTAATATTAATACGAGTTATCCCTAATAGTTGGTTATCTATTTCACCTCCTGACCATAAATCATTTTTGGAATCCGTTTTAGATGGTAATATTTGGTCGGTCCATGTTGTGTCAAAATATTTAGGGTCTTCATTTAAATTACCTAAATTTACATTTGGTTCTTTTTGATTTTGTGCCTTACCCTCTAAAAAGTTTACTTTAAGTTGCCCAACTCCAACATTTCTAACACTATCATTATAGTTAGAACCAATGGCCATTTTTGTCCTTGGTATTACTCTGGCTTCTAAATTTGCATACGTAATTAAATTCTCATGGTCAACAAGTCTTTCTTCGACCGTACCATCAGGATTAACTACTTTGTTGGGGTCAACAACTACTACGTTGTCATAATCGGTTTCAACAAATATTTTTTGATTACCATAGAATTTATTATCTGCCATAATAGAAGAAGTGGTTTTCTAACGCTGATTTATAATCTTGTATAGAGTTTGTTAATGGGTAAGGAATAAACAAAAGACTATTATCAGGTATACTCGTTTCTAAACCACCGTATTGTGGATTTGCGGCCATTATTAACCATCCAAAATATGGCGTCTCATAAAACTCAAAACTAATTTTGTCAAGTCTACTACGTCCCGTTCTGTAAATATACCTCTTATCTGTAGGTTTTGAAGGGATTTTTACAAATGGCACAACAGTTTGTTGTCCATTCACCAAAAAATCATTATATCTATTCCAATACCTCATAATTAATTAAAACTTACTTTACCGTTAAACGTTTTATTATCTCCGACATTAACACCTTTATATAAGTTAGTAAAGAAACCTACTTTGTCAGCATTATTTAAATCTTTAGGTACTTTAAGATAATTAAATATTCTCTCCTTACCCTCAGTAAATGGTATATATGAATCAAACTTACTAACCTCAGGTTTTTGTTTAAACTTAGTTAGTTTATTTTTAGACTTAATACTAACATTTTGATAAACCTCTTTTAAACCAACAACAGCAGGTACTTCAGGAATTATAACATTATTACCATATCCCTCAGTTCCTAAGATTAGTGGCATCGAGAATTCTGGTGTTCCTGGAGTTCCAAAAACAATTTTGTTAACATATCCAACCCACTCAGGTTTTGATTTTAATGACTCCCCTAAAATATCATCAACAAATTTCTGTGGATTGTTTCCAATTTCATTATAACATGTTTGCATTAATCTAATGTAGGCTTTATCGGATTTATATGGTTCATCTAAAATTGTAAAACTGTAATTTTCATCATATTGTTTTTTTATAAATTCACTACTTTGTCCGAGCATAGCATCATAAAATTTTTGTAAATCGTCCCCAACTTTAGTTATGTCATTAACCATTTCAACATATGTGTTAGGAGGTGTTGGATTTTTAGATGATACGTCAACATCAGTTGTTCCTGATAAATCTAATAATATATTTGTACCGTTATTTAACTGATATCCATCAGTATTAGTTAAAACAAAATTAAGTTTATCTATATTACTAATTAATGCCAACTGATTGTCGGTTATTTTACCTAATATTCCCGTAAAACCGTTTAAATAGGTTTCTTTTATTGTGTTAATTTTTTGAGTTATATTACTCTTGTATTTTGTAATATCAGTAGATACAAAGTTATTATTATCAATATTTTTTAATAAAGGTGATGAATTATCGTCAACATCTACTAAAGTTTGGTCAAACAATAGTTGAATTCTTTGTTGGATAACATCTTCTTTTGGTTTACCGAATAAATTAATATCAAGTGTTGCACCAGTATAATATGTTGGTGCCCCATAGTATCCAAGAATTTTACCATCAGTATAATTTCTGTCTGATGTAAAATACACCAACCCATCATATGAATATTGATTTGATATTTCGGTTAATGAGTTAATAACACTTTGAGTATATTCTTGAGATAGTCCTATTATTTCATCAGTAACAGTTTTAAATGATGTCGTACCTGATAGGGTAGTTTGTGTAGAGCCCGGATAAGTTACAAAATCTTTTTGGTCTGTTTCCGTACCAATAGTATTACCAATACCTGGTAAATCTTCTTGTGTGGTTCTATTATTAACACCAAACTGAGTAGTTGTTTCAATTTGTTCCCAAATTTCTCTATTAAGTTCTTCTCTTTGTTCAGTAACTACTGACCTATCATCATACACTTCAGTATTAGCATAATAGTTAAATGATAACGCATTTTGTAATCTATTAACTGGCTCTTTCAATCCTTGTCCACCAATAAAATAAAAAGACATATTAATATCCGCCAACATCGGCTGTACACCAATACCTTCAGGATTTAAATCAAATGTTAATGGTTCGTATGTTATACTAATTTGATTTATCGCAATCTTAGTATGATAAAAATCACCAATTCTTAAAATACAAATAGGTGGAGCCCCAAAAGATGTGTTTTTAGCATTAAACTCTGTTGGTCTTCCATCGTCACCAATAACAGGAATAGTATCACCAGGTCTAATACATTGTTGTAAAAACGTTAATCTTGAGTTTAAACCTTCAGGTGTTATTGAATGGAATGCAGGTTGGAAATATTTAATTTTTTCTTTTATCCCATTATATACCATCGGTGATGACTCTTTCATTAAATCAAAATAATCACATTCGGTAAGTAATTTTCTTACTATTATTTTTGCAACTTCTTCTTTTTGTTTTGCGTTTTTTTCAGGTTTTTTAGTAATAGGTATTGGTTCATTATTAGTGTCGGGGTCACTAGATGTTGTTGGTGGTTCTTCATCAATATCTTCAACAGGAGGAATTTCAATTGGAGGTGCAGTTTCTGTTAATTTACTTATTCTAACTCTTCTACATTTCATTGCATTGGTAGAATAAATTTTGTCATTACCGGTTAAATCTTCAGTACAATTAACTCCCTCAATATCAATTTGTTCACCTCTTGGGTCTTGCACTATATTTAATTTACCTTCATCGACCCAGTCTTGTAATTTCTTATCGTTTGCATCTTTTAATGTTAGTAAATATTTTTTAACACTATCAATTCTTCTCTTAGATAAAGCGGTGTTGTACACAACACTGTTAGGTGCAGATGCGGAACCTTGTAAATTTATAGAAATGGTTGCACCCGCATTTAACGCCTCACTTAGTTTAGAAACTAAATTATTAATATTGGCCTCGGCAGTTTTAATATTATCATTAAAGAATTGGGTAACATCGTTTGGTTTTGACGCATTTTGTTTATATTCATTTTCTAATGCCAAATATCCTAATAATGTTGTATAATAATCTTGAGTTGCGCCAGTATCAGTTGAAGTTCTTGGGCCAGGAACATCGTTATGAAAATAAAATGCAAATTCATAATCAGTTTCCTCAACCTTCTTTTGATATTCTTCAACTGTAGGTTGTTCATCTCCAGGTTCTTGAGTATCAATAATATTAAAGTTTTCTTTAACAATTTCAGCTTCAGGGTATTTTGTAATAATTTCATAAATGTCCTGATAAGTAAATTGAGGGAATCTTAATGCCAATTCATATATGTCGTACTTTCTACATCCTGCGAAGAAACTATCTACAATACCTGTGACTTTATTGTTATCGCTTTCTTTAGCCAATTCTTTATCGACAATCGCGTTAAGTATTGATGGGTGGTCAACAACAATTTTCCAAGATAAACTACCTTGTCTTGTTGTATTATTATATGTATAAATTGGTTCTGGTCTACCTAAAAACTCGTTAGAGTTCCAGTTAGCACTATTGGTTTCACTCACCTTCATATCATAAGGTGGGAACCACATAATACGTCCTCCGTTTGGTCCTCTCTCACAATGTGGTAAGTCTTGATAGGTAAATCCTTTCTTTCTTGATGTTCTCCACGCTAAATTTTCTAATGAGAACATATATTTTTTAACACCTTCACTACTAAAGTCGTTACCCGTTAAATTAGTGGTACTTTCACCTCTAATAGGTGCAATATTTAGGTTATATGTATTATCTAACACTGAGTATGAAAATCTTCTACCTGATGTTGTAATACCATCACCTTTTTGTAAGTCAGCCATAGAATAGTATGGAGTATCCTTAGTAAACACTCTACAATATTCTTCACCTACAATTTGTCCATCTTTATCTTTATACGCAATAACTCTAGAACCCTTTGTGAGTTCTCTAACACCATCATGAAAAACTTTAGATACTTGGTCAATAGCGTTACCAACGTGTTGTAATTTTTTAACTCCCGTTACTTCGTCTGCAGCGTTAATTAATTTCTGAGTATTATCTAATATTGACCCTTGAGTAAATTCGTAGGCCGCGGTTCCGTCAACAGATTGGTTAGCAACAAAAGTATTTTGAATTCCTTGTTCGTTCCAATCCCCATCGATATTACCATAAAACTCGGCACCTCTACCAACTTTTTGTCCTGCACGGTCTTTGTATTTTGGTGATACCCATGTAAAACCACCCTGAACACCTCCACCATCATATGTTGAATTTTGATTTAGACCAAACTTAAAAATGTTGTCTTTTTTCTCATTCTCATATATTTTAGCAATCTCGTCATAACCAAAAACAGGTGTTTGTGTTTTATTACCATCTTGGTCTAACGGTAATGAATCTTGTGGGGCTACAATGTCTTTTAATTCTTGTTGTGAACTACCAACATAATAGTTTTGTGGAGGGACATCCGTAAATAAGTCGGTTAAGAAATTTTTATTATAATCTGGAACATATCTATTTAACGCTAATCCTTTAAATAATCTAGACCTTTGACCTCCACCTGTATTATCCAAGAATGTTTGCATTCCTGTTTTTTCTGTTGGTAATTTTAAAACTCCTCGTTTGTCAAATAATCCCGTAATGGCATTTGCTGCCTGATTTAATAATAATTTTCTAGGTTCACTACTAAAATAATCACCAGGTATCCACGAATAAGGACTATAAACCCCTGTTATTCTACTGATGAAATCTAAACCTTTACCAAGAATATTTTTAGGAACTGATATTTTCCAATCTCTTTCTATTATTGAATTGTTACCTGTAACAATTCCTAACAAATCATAAGGGTCTTTTAATGCATCAATAGCATTTACCCTACCTATTGTTTGTTGGTAAGTTTCCTGAGCAATTCGATATTCAAATTCCGCTTTTAATGATTCTGCTGCGATTCGTGCCAAATCAGAGTCCTGAGACAATGAACCATTATCCCCTTGAGGGTTATTACTTGTTAATATACTTAGAGAATTGTAAGTTGATGCAATAAATGTATAATAAGATTCTTTACCTACGAGACCTGTTGCATTTTGATTTACAACATCATCTACAGATATGGGAAACCCATATCCACCTTCAGGTCCATAAATGTTTTTAATATACGCGTTTTTTGATTCGTCTTCACCTATAATTTCAACCTCAGCGGAGTCAATAACCGTTTGGTCATTAATATTGAATTCAGTCTCTCCGGGATAACTATTTGGTACAAACCCATCGCTATTATATGGCGGTAGGTTTTTTACCAGCAGTTTCTTTCTGAAATTTTCTGTAGAATCAAATGATAGTGGACTTGGCATCTATATATAATCTTTTTACATAAATAGATGGTAATATTATTTTCTATTAAGAATAGAGTCTAAAATATTACCCATAAACATTAAGACTATTATTAAGTTGACTCTCAATAATTGCCATAGCCTGAGGATTTCTAGTTAATAAATTGGCTAATGCTTCTTGACTTATAGTTGAATTAGTAGGTATTCCATCAAGATTTAAATTTACATTTCCACTCACAGTTAATTGTAGTGGTATATTACCCATAGTTGGAGTATATAAACTTGCAGTAGTTGTATTAACTATAACTTCTCTTTCAGGGGCTGATATTGGTTCAGGTACAACAACATCTCTATTAGGTACAGATGGTGGTTCAGGTACAACAACATCTCTATTAGGTACAGATGGTTGTGTAGATGGTGGTTCAGTGGTTGACGACTCAGGGACATCTCTTTGTGGGTTAGTTCGACCAAGTCTATCATTTATATCGTCCCATGCTCGACCCGCGCTATCCACTATATCACTAAAAAATTTATTAATATTAAAATCTTCTAATTCTTTTTCTATACCATCTAAAAGTTTATCAGTTGCTTTACTTACGTTACTAAAAAAACCATCTAACTGTTCATCTGTTAATGGTGGAAATTCAAGTTTACCTACCATATCAAATCCCCTTGAAGCGTCGACATCATTTTCTAAATAATTCATAGCTCGGTTATTAATCTTATCAAAATTAGTAAGCATCTTTTCAACAGTTTCAACAAATTTACCACTTTGTAATACTTCGGCTTCCGGAATTGATTCCATGGCATAGGTTCCCATTGCAATTTGTTGTAGATATCCGTTAGCTTCAATAGCTAATTGTTTATCGGATTTATTCATTTCTTTTTGCATATCATTAAGTTGTTCCATTTGAGTCGCAGTTAACTCTTGAACATTAACCATATCATCTTGTCCAGGTAATTTAATTTTTAATTCTCCACCATCAAATTGTGATAAATTCGCAACCATTTCACGATATTCTTCAGGAACATTTTGTATGCCTTGTAATAATTCTAATTTTTGGGTTTTCTTGGCCGAGTTTAACGCCATTTCAGAAAATTCTTGGTATGAGTATCCTGCTAATTTTGCAGCTTCTCTAAGTCGGTACATTTCAGTCACAGGTATATTAAATTCTCCTGTTTCTTTGTTAAAGTCCACTGCACCCGCCGCCATATCAACTAAGCTGGTTTGGAGACCCGCCATATCGGTTTGTGCCATATGTAATAATTGGAATGGGTCACCTAAGGCACCAACGGCACCCCCTAACATTTGAAATCCTGCCGCCACTTCAATCGCTTTATCAGGGTCCATTAACGACTCAGCGAAAGATACAGTTTTACTCATATCTATTCTTAATGATTGAGCTTGGGCAACCATTTTAGCTAAACCATCAACACCTCCTTTAAAATTGTATGAAGCCAATAATTTAATGTTTTCCCCAACACTCTTCATAAATTGACCAACATTTAAACCATAACTTCTTGCTTCGCCTTGTAACTCACTTATCTTACTAACAGTATCATCAATACCAATACCTAACGTATCAAAACCAACAACAAATTTACCCATTTCTTCAGCGGTTAAACCTGCAGTATGTTTAAGTGCCTGCATGGAAATAATTTGGTCTTCGGTTAAAAATCTAGTATTTTGTAATTGAGTATTGATTGATTGAAATAATTCGAGGTTATCCTTTGTATCCGCCCCAAATTTTAACGTTTCAGTTCGAGCATTAGCAATTGTTTTTTGAATTTGATTAGTTATTGCACGTCCTTGTCCAAGTACCGTTCTTGTCATTTTAGCGGTAGCCTCATTAATAAGAGCAGCATCATCAAGTGTCTCTCTTGGATTAAGAGACTGTTTTAACGCATTAGTAAATTCTTTAATACCAATATTAGCTAATTTAACATTCTCTAATATTGCTCCCGTGCTTTTTTCTAAATTTTCAAAAAACATATTTTACTTTTATCAATAAATATTTATCTATCTGCTTTTATTACGAGCCTTTTCCATTTCCTCTTCTCGTTTAATAAATTCTTCAGATAGTTTATTGACAAAATATTTTCTTTCAAAGATTGGCATGTTCATCATATCAGTATATGACATATTAACATGTTTGCTCAGATAATAGAACTCATCGAGCATAACTTTCTTGTAATTAGAAGAAAGGACGAAAAAACTCTGCCCCGAAAGTGATATTAACATTCACTTTTTCTCCTGACGGGGCTGTAACTACTCGACTTAAATCAAGTTTTGGTTCACAATCTGACATTGTGTTTCTTATAAATTTAGAATCTGCAATTGGTAATGTGTTAACAAATTGAGATATTTGTTCTCTATCCTCATTCCCATCTATGGATACGATATGTTTTTCAAGTCTTTTAGTTACTAATGGAACTGTAACATTTGGTGGATATTGGTCTCTTAAATCTGAAAGTTCATTAGTATCTTTCATAGATAAGAGTCTACAAACAACATTTACCCCTGATTTAGGTAAATTAAATTCAAACAATCCGTTACTATTAGGTTTTATTTTTGGTTGTCTAATATCCAGCTCATCTAATAAAATTGTTTGTTCAAATGATTTTTTTGTTTTAGGGTCAATTAAATTAAAAATATAATCGGAACCAAATGCAGTATTACGTAAAAAAATTAAAATAGCTTCAATATCTCCTTCTAAAAGTTCATCAATATTAAAATCAGGTTCATAAATTTTATTTTTTAATAAAGTTTGAACTAAATTTTGATTATTAGTTGATAAAAGGATGTTTTCATCTTGAGCGGTTAAGTATCCAATCTTTAAAGATTTCTTTTTGTTTTTATAAAAAACACCTTGCGAAGGTAGTGGTACCACATCGTGTGGTAAATTCATATTCATTTGTCCGTATTGTTGTGCTTGGTCCATAAGTATTAAATTAAAAAAACCATAGAGATACAATGACCTCTATGGTTTAAATATATCATCGATTGATTTTTAATCAATACTATTTTATTTAATTAGTAAACCAAAATACATCTATCAGGACGTAATGTTGCCGAAATTGTAGCAAGTGCGTCATCACTATATCCTAAACTATCAAAATTAACATCTGTTAAGAATGTTCCTTGGAGAATCCACTTCTCAACCGCAACACCTGTTGGGTCTAACATTTCTAAGTCAATGTCTTTTTTGTATCCCGCAGCATAACCCATACGTCCTGTTACAGACTCAGAGTGTAAACGAACCCATTCCATCAACGCTTGAGCGGCTGAAGGACCAATTGGGTCACGGAAAGTTACGTTTATGGTATTCCAAGTGAATCTACCAGCCACATACGTAGATGTGTTTAAGAAAGGAATTTCTGTCGCCCCGATTTGGATGTTTGGTCTTGATGTTGACTCAACATACCAAGAATTGATTCCCAATGATGTAGGGAAAGACAAGATAAATCTATTCTTTCTTTTAGGTTCATAAGGAACGGGCATTTTCATTAATAAATCAGCCATAATATTTTGGTTTTTTAGTTCTTTGTTTATTCTTTATATAAATATCAACTTAGAAAGTTTTTCTATTTACTTTTATTTTTTTTTCAGTAATCTCCTATAGAAGCAATTAAAAACTAGATTTTATTAAATCTCTTTTTTATCTCCTCCTTTTGTTAAATAAGTTTTTACTGGTTTATCTTCATACTCACTATCTAAAAATGATTTAATCTTTTCAACATTTCCTGGGTCATCATCAGAAAACCCAATCATAGGTATAAAGTTGTTTTTAACATCGTTTTTAAGAAATGCTTGTTTTCCTAATCTTTCACTCATTTCTTTAACGTAAGAAATAAATTCTCTTAACGCTTTAATTTTTCCTTCTTCAGGATTTGAAGCCGACCCCTCACCGTATGTTACAGGGTAATATTTATTAAGGTCTAAGTATTCATTAATCATTGAGAATGCTTCTTTTTCCTCGTCCCCCGACATATCTCTATATTTTTTCAGGTTATTAATTAATGTGTCTTTACTGATACCATTATGGTCAGTAACAATCATATTATAAATCGCTTCACGAAGAACTGAAGGTGTATGTCCTCTTGCAGTTATTATTGAAAATATTGACCCACCATTAATTGCTTCTACGAAATCATCCCATGAAGGACCTGGTTTAGACATCATAGAATCAATTATAAATGCACTATCTCCTTTAACACCGAAATTTCTATATGGGTCACTAGCATAACCCACTATCATTTTTCCTTTATATTCAAAAGGTTCTTTACCAATAAGTCCTCGATAGTCTGCAAAATCTTCGGTAGACATACCAATTTCCTCATCATCTTCAGATAAGACAATAATTTGTGTTGGCATTGTCACAATGTTATCATCCCAATCAAAAGCATAATACTTTAAATCAGGTTTTCCTTCAGGGTCAAAACCTTCACGAAGTTTTTTTTCTTCGTAAAACTCTTTTATGATTTTTCTAATCGACATAATTACTTACGCTCATTTAATTTTTCAATCAATCTTTCTAGTTGTGACTCAGAAATAACAATATTTTGAGGTTTTTCTGAAAAAGATTTTTTACCGTTAGATTTTCGTCCTAACGATTCATTAAGTACTTTTTTCTTGAATTCCATGTTCTTATTTTTAGTTTAAACGTTTAAATGGCTAATGGAGGCCACATTTGTGACCTCCAATTTATTATAAATATATAGATATTAAATATCTTCAAAAGATGCACCTGTCGGAGTAATCAAAAATTCAATATCAATGAATTCAAGTGCTCTTGTCGGTTTTAGGTAAATTTTACCTACTAACGTATTAGAGTCTAAATCTTCAGGTGTGTTAGAAACTGTTACTCTAAAGTCTATCAAACCTCTATCTCTTCTGATACCATCTAAGATTGGGTTAACTGAATCTAGGAACTCTTGTCTAACTTGTTCGTCATTCTGTTCGAACAACAATCTTACAGCTACTGCTGAAATTAGTTTACGAGCTTGTAGTAACAATCTTCTTACGTTAATTCTATCAAGTGCAGATTCTCTAACTTGTAGAGTTTTGTTACCCCAAATTACTGTACCTACATCAGAGAAGGTTGCAATTGGGTTTAATCTACCTTTATATAATATGTCTCTATCTTCTTGAGTCAACTTCTTACGTGCTTTAACACCATTTACTAAACCTCTTGTGTAACCCGCAGATGCGAACCAAGGGAATGCAATGTTATCAGTTAATGCCAAGTTCCTAACAACCTCCGCAGTTGGTGGAATATAGATTTGGGTATTATTAACTGAATCTCTTGTTAAAATCCATGGGTAATAAGTTGCAGTATAGTTAGAATCGATACCTGTCTCCTCTAAATTATCTACCGCCTCTTCAGGATATATGAAACTTGTTTCAAAATCCCCTAATGTCGGTGTAAACATTTGATAGTCAGGAGTAGTACAGATATAAATTGAATCAGCTCTATCTGTTTCAACCATATCAATTGCTTCCTCAACAAGATTTGAGTTATTTACATAATCAACACCTGGTGTTGTAAATACGTTAATATTTACTGCTTCAGGGTTTGCGAATGTATTCTGACCCCACAAATATGCGTAATAGTCAGTATTAGCCCAAGTCAATTGGTTAGGTCCCGTAATTTGTTTGAACGCTCCCCAACCTGTAGAAGTAGGATATGTGATTGATGGTGCTGCACCTGCCCTATAACCAGCCGCACCTAATTGGTATCTGTCACCGTTAGTTCTATATTCTCTATAGATATCCCATCCATCAAAACCACCTGCAGGTGCTAATGTGAATTTACGTGCATTTAATTTATAGTATGGACTAGATTCTGTTGGTTCGCTTCTAAATTCTGCAACTCCAACTTCAAATGCTGACTGACCTGAAGTGATGTAAGTTGAAGGAATAGTAACCACTGTTGCTCCTGAATCCATATGGAAACCTTTAGTTAAGTACGCCCATGGTGATGATTCAGTTGCTTCTTGTAGGTTAGTAGGATTTTGTTTTCCTTTATATTGGAAGAAATCAGAATCGACACCAACAGTATTTGAAACACCTAAGTATACTTTTCTTACTTTATCACCAGCTGCTCTTGTTTCATTATCAGTACCTGTTGCAGAACCAAAAGGTGGGTTATAAATAACCTGACCAGGTGTGTAGTATTCTGTTTTATATTCTAAAAATGGTGATTTAACACCTGCATATTGTCTCGTAACGTAACCACGGAAACCACATGGTAATGAGTCAATTGGTGCATCTTCATTCATTTCTAACATGATGTATCTTGACTTCAATTCAAAATCACCATTAGCTGTACCTATTTTCTTAGCGACAAAGCTATTTTGATTTGGGTCCATTGTACAGTTAGTGAATTTTTCAAGAACTACAGGATTAGCATCATTATCAAAGAAATCACGAACAACCACATCAAATGTTCCATTGTTGAATGAAATATTAATAATGGAAATTTTAACTTCTCTGTTTGCCGAGTTACCATCTGATACTGTAATAAATTTAAACATATCGTAAACTTTATTACCACGAAGTTCAGAAACAACATAAGGTGTTTCAGGTGTTTGGAACTTATCTAAGTACCAACCAATACCGGTATTATCAATATCAGTTCTTGCACCTTCTAATGATAATAATGTAGTATTAAGACCTCTAATCATACCTTTTCTGTAACCTATGTTTAACATAGTGTTGTATTCCTCTTCTAAGAATAATGGAACTTCAGTTCTTGGTTTTGCAAAATTAGACTTACCAAATACCTTTGAGATATAGTTAGAACTTGACACATTAAATGATGTCTTAAAAGTAAAATCATCTCCACTTGCTGTAACTCCTGAAATTGCAAAAGTAGCAAATGGGTTTTTAGTGATTGCCGAATAAGAACCTGAACTATCTATAACAACATCAGTTAAACCTGACACACTATAAACTGCTCCATCATCTGATGTGTATGTAGCTATACCTCTTGAACGTAATGTACCGATAACTAAATCGTGGTATTCACTGATAGGTGTACCTGAATAGTTAGTAACATATACTTCAGCAGTTCCTGTGTAATTAAAACCTGCAGTATTTTCTAACTCAGTTACAATCATACCAAAACCAACACCTTCATAAATGTTGTTAGATTCACTAAACATTGCATAATACCAAGGGTCGTTAACTGAATCATTTAGAACAATATCTTCAATATGAATATCCTCCACTCCAAAAACATTTGTACTTGCAGTATATGTTGAAGGAGACGCTCCTGTGACACTAGCAAATGTAGTGGCACTAACCGCTCCCCAAAAATAACCTGTTGTACCTGAAGCCGCTTGATTAACAATTTCACCATATAGATAACCTTCCATATCTCCTAATATAGTAGATTCACCACCAGTATATGTAGTGTAAGGTGTAGTTATAATGTCTTCGATTGATGCGGGTAAGTTAGTGTAATCCATAACTTCAATACTTGTTGTAGTTCCTGATGTACCTGAGAAGGTAACAGTAAAAGGACCTGAAACAGAATTAGTAGTTAAACCTGTACTATCTAAATTACCTACAGTTGTGATTGACCATGATGGTCCTGCGTCATACCCTGACAAACCAAGTACTCTTGTTACGAATAATTGATTTGATTGTTGTAAATATGCCTTAGCTATATATGCTGCCTCATATTTAGGAATTTGGGTATTCACGAATTTTGTCGGATTTGTACCACCAAAGTATGCTTGGAACTCGTCAAAGTTTGTGATGAAAATCGGCTCAAAAGCTGGACCCGAAAGTGTTTCACCTACAATACCAAGAGTTGTTACACCAACACTTTGTGCTACAAAACTTAAATCTCTTTCTGATGTGTAAACACCAGGAGAAACGAATACTTTGTTTGCTGTCGCCATTGTGTAATTTTTTCTTTAAGTTTTATTTTATTGATAAATATTACGAAAAAGTCTAAAAAACTAATAAGTAAATAGTATATTTATAAAGAGTAGGAAAAAATTCTACCTTTTTTCTACCTTTTAAAAAAGTATTGATGAGTAAAATAAAAAACATAAAAATTTCACCTGAGTCTCACGACATCTTAAAGAAGTACTGTGAAAAACACGGACTTAAGATGTATAAGTTCTTAGAGAAATTAATTGAGGAAACATGTGGGGAAGTTACCGATATCTACGGTGAATAGTTAAAGTAGTCTTGCTTTAACCTTAAGATTTGCGGGGTTATTAATATCAAATTTTAAAACTTCAATCTTAATTAAATCATTTGTGGTAACTTTAATAACAGGAACATCATCACCTATATAATTGTTGTTAATAAAAACAGAATAGGTATCAACATTATCACTTTCCAATATAGTTAAATCTACTTGGTATCGATAAGTTTCAGTTAGTGCTGTTATTCCCTCATTAAAAACAATATTTAAATCAAAGTTATCGGGATTGGCAGGAACCTTACTTGCTCTACGTTTACGATTAAATGTGTCGACTTCTAAAAAAGTCGCAGTTCTTGAAATTGCTGGTGACACTTCAAATTCTTCTTCATCTAATAAAAATCCCATCATTAAGAATTCATAATTCTGAACATAGTATTTTCTTTTTTCAATATCCAAAACTGACTCATCTGATGAATTATTTAATATGATTGGAATATAATGTCCTTTAATTTCAGTATATGCTTGGCGAGAACTAAAAGTCTGTAAAACTTTTTTATTAAACTCATTTAGATGTCTCATTTTATTACAAAATATTTTTACATTGTAAGTAATATCAACAGGAACTGGTTGAGGTATTTTATAAATGTCCATACCTTTTCTTTGTCCGTCCCACGTTGGAACTTTAGCGTAATAAAATTGTTTTCTATTTGGAATTGTGTATTGTAATGATGGGTTGGTCCCGAATTTTACATCAGGATTTCTAACCGTGGCAACAAATGGAGGTTTTATGTTTTTATCTAAATCTTGAAAATTCCAACTTTCAGTAAATTGTGCCCAATTCTGTGTTGTAATAATTAAATCTATTGTCGGTATTTTTTTTCCGCTAACAGAGGTTTCTAAATTTTCTTTTACAAAATCTAACATCCCTCGGTCCAAATCCGCATGCAGAATAGACTTAGGTAAATAAGTTCCGTCTTCCTGTATTTGTTCTAATAATTCTTCTCTTCTTTTTAGAAGAATTTTTTCAGGAGTTAAAGGTAGTTCTTTTTTTATTTTTTTTGGTAATGCCATTATTTTGTTATTTCACTAATAAAGAAAACTTTATCTTTTGAGTTAATCATATCTACCTCATTAGCAGTATATATTGGTTCTTCGGTATCTTTTCTAACAAAAGAATCATACTTGTATGGATTATAAGTAATTACATTGTTATTTGGTTCCGATGGAATTTCTTCACAAGGAAATTCACAATAGTCCATCAAATTACCAATAACAAAGGCGTGGACATTTTTTCTCATTTCATCCCTTACCTTATCTTTACCGCCCTGTCTAACTCTAAATTCTACATCTGATAATTTTACATAATCAGCATGGACAACAACTATACCTTTATAAGTAACAGAAAAAGTATGTTTGTGAAGATTATAATAAACCATAACTCTTTTACCGATGATTGAATCATCTTCATTTTCATTTATTAAACCCATCATAGATTTAATTTGATTCATTTCTTTAATTAATTTACTCATATTCCTCTGAATTCTCCATCGTTTACTGGTGATGCGGTAATACTTCTATAAAAAGGTTTATACCCACCATATGTATGTTTATTATCACTAACTACTCTACCATCATTAACAACTGAATAATATCTAACTCTTTTTTCAGTTTCATAATAACCAATATAGTCACCATATGAAATATCAATACCTAACTCATCTAACGCTTTTTGATATACTCCGACTTTTAAATTACCTGGTTCCATTTGAGTCATACGAGAATTTGCATAATCTTGGTTTTCAGGTTGTTCAATAGTCACATAACCTCTAAATTCTACAGGAGGTAAAAACTTAATACCATCTTCTTCTGTTTCACCATAAACATCATCAGTCTTAGTTTTTTGACGGTCAACACGATATAATACCAAAGTAAAATTCATATCACCTTCAAGCCATTCTCGACCCATTTCCTGTTCAAGCGCAAAATCTTCAGCCCCAAAGAACTTTTCTAATCGCGTTATAGGTATCTTTCTTGTACTCATATATTGATAAATAGTTTGAATATAGTTATATTATAAATATTTCATTATGGAAAGTAATATAGACAAATTATCAAAAATCCCTGAAGTTAGGGCCCAGCGTATTTTGGAAACATACGAAGGGTTCAATAACTACATACTTTCTATTAAGAAAAAAAGTGAAAACCAAAAACATTTTAAACTTACAAGGGCTCAAGCGGACTATATTATTTCTTATAATGAGACCGTACCTAAATTGGCAAGAAAGTGGGTTGACTTAGATAGTTACTTTGGCACAAAGATGATGGAGGAAAAACTTTTAACTAAAGTTCCTGAAAAAATTTATGTAGAAAAAATATTAGTTGAAAAAGATAAGTCTTTTCACATTTGGGGTAAGGTATTTGAATCTGAAAAACTATACGATTTTTGGTTACCCAAAGCGGCGTTAATACCGACACAAAAGGTTAAAAACATTGAAATTGATTACGAAAAATATTCTCATAGACCTCCACTATCTCATCAAAAAGAAGCTATTGAGAAATTAGCAGGTCACGATAAATACATTCTTGCTGATGATATGGGTTTAGGAAAAACAACATCAACTGTAATTGCTGCGTTAGAATCAGGCGCTGAAAAAGTTTTAATTGTTTGTCCCGCATCATTAAAAATAAATTGGATGAGAGAAATTCAAAATTACTCTGACAAATCAATTTCAATAGTTGACGGTAAAAAATGGGAGAGTGCTGATTTTGTTATCATTAATTATGACATCCTTAAAAATTTTCACAATACTAAAGATAAAGAAGAGTCTGTCATTTTACAAGAGGCGTTTGATTTAGTAGTTGTCGATGAAGCACACTATATTCAAAATGTTCAAGCTAAAAGAACAAAATTGATAAATGATATAATCAATAAAATTGGTAAGGTGTGGTTACTAACAGGTACTCCAATGACATCAAGACCAATTAATTACTACAATCTACTTAATTTAGTTGAATCCCCTGTGGCTTATAATTGGATGGCATATGTTATTCGTTATTGTGAGGGTTACCAATTTAATGTTGGTAATAGAAAAGTATGGAACGTAAATGGCTCCTCGAACTTATTAGAATTAAGAGATAGGACTAAAACTCATGTTCTTAGAAGATTAAAAGAAGATATATTAGATTTACCTGATAAAATTATAACTCCTGTTTATTTGAGATTAAAATCAAAAGAATATGAGGAATTAATGGGCGAATATTATGATTGGATGGAGGATGATAGTGAACAAAAATCATTAACTGTGCAATTTTCAAAATTAATGAAAGTTCGTCAAGTGATTGCCGAAAATAAAATAAAAGAAACTTGTGAATTGGCTGAAAATATTATTGAACAAGGTAAAAAAGTTATTATATTCACAAATTTTACCGATACCTTAAATCAGATTGCTAATCACTTTGGTAAGATTGCAGTTAAACTTGATGGTAAAATGAGTAAACCTGCACGTCAACAATCTGTTGACCAATTTCAAGAAAATGACAAAATAAAAGTTTTTGTAGGTAACTTAAAAGCGGCAGGTGTTGGTATTACTCTTACCGCGGCTGAAGCAGTTATAATGAACGATTTATCATTTGTTCCTTCAGACCACTCACAAGCGGAAGACCGAGCGTACCGATACGGACAAAAATCAAATGTTTCAGTTCTATACCCAATTTTCGATAACACTATCGAAGGTGTTATCTATGATATTTTGTCTCGAAAAAAGAATATTTTTGAGACGGTTATGGGTGATAATGAAGGGAAGGGAGATATTATGGAAGAAATCATTAACGAAATTTCGGTTAGACGATAATAAATTAACTTTCTGTATTATTTATATAGAAACACAAGAAAGATGAAGTTCAAAAGATTAAAAGAAAAAATCTCACTGATTGAACATAAAATAAACAAAAGCCAAGACGATAAAAATTATATCACAGAATCGTCTATGCAAATTCCTAAAGAAATTTTATTAGAAATGAAAAAAATTGGTATTGAAAAATTACCATACTCTTATTCTGCCTTAGAAAGATTCATAGATTCAGAAACTATGGATACCCACTATAATAAACACTACAAAGGGTATGTAAAAAAACTAAATGACGCTTTATCTAAAAGAAAAGATGGTGATTTAGAGTTAGAACAAATAATTAAAGGTATTTCTCGTTTTAACGTTACGATTAGAAATAATGCTGGAGGAGCATTTAATCACGCACTTTTTTGGAAAATGTTGTCACCTGAAAAACAAAGAGCTGAAGGTGAAATATATGACAGAATTGTTAAAGATTTTGAATCATTTTCAAAATTTAAAAAAATATTCAGTAATGAAGCGGTTAAAAATTTTGGTTCAGGGTGGACTTGGTTAATTTTAACTAAGACAGGTAATTTAAAAATTATGTCTACACCTAATCAAGATAACCCACTAATGAACGTGGTTAAAGATGGAGGTTTTCCATTACTAGGGTTAGACCTATGGGAACATGCTTATTATTTAAAATATAGAAATAAAAGAGACGAATACATAAGAAATTTTTGGTCAGTAATTAACTGGAACTTTGTAAACGATTTATATAAGTTAAGAACAGAAAAGAAAGTTAACGAAGTAAAATTAGTTAAAGATATTATTACTGAAGGTGCGAGTGCGGGATGTAATAGAAATCAAGTACAAACATATAGAAGATTATTTAATACCAATCCTGAGATTAAGAAAAGATTTATGTTTACCATAATGGATATTCTTAAAGAAGTTTTTTCAGAATATTGGTATGAAAAAAATCAATATGAAAAAGGACAAATGTCAGGAGTTTACGACTACGAACAAGAAGGTCGTTCAGTAATTAATAAATTAAACACAAACTATACTGCTTTTTGTACATTAGTTAATGACATAAATCAATATTTGAGAAAATATGGGATAGATGCTATTAACTTTAATAACAAAAACCATCACCAACAGGTTCAAGAAGTTGACAGGTTAAACAAATATTTGATTGAATTAAGATATAGAATTTTTGATTCAGAATCATCAACATTTAAAACTCTTATGGCCGGATTAGATAAAACAAATAAATTTGGTGATAAAAGAGAAGTTGATGCCGTTGAAAATCTTAAAACTATTTTTAATACAGATAAAGTAACTAAAGTAGGAGAATTAGGTGGTGTTGATGATATGATAGGTGGTGTTGACGCTGTTGTAGAGTTACCTGATGGTGTTAAAACTATGCAAATTAAACCGTTTAACAATACAAAAAATGAAAACGGTAAAGTAACAGTTTATGGTACCGCAAACGTAAAACCATATAAAACTGACTACTTAGTATTTCACAATAATAATTTAGGAACCTTAGTTTTTAGTAATCACAACACGTTAATTATTGATGGTAGATACGTATTTGACGAAGACTCTCAATATAATAAATAAATAATTGTTGTTTTCTTAATATTTATAAAGAAAACACAATATGTCTGTAATTAACGAACCACAAAGAACCAAATTATATACGCGTGTAAAACACCTTTTAGGTGCACCAATCCGTAGTGTAGAAATTGAAGATGAAATGATGGACTCTTTATTAGAGTTATCAATACAAGATTATGCTCAATACGTAAATGATTGGTTAATTGAATCTCAATGGACCTCATTATACGGTATGAATTTAGATGAACAATCTGTTACTCGTGCATTTACAACTCGTTCTTTAGACTGGGAAACTCAATATACTTATGCATATTCTAAGATTGTTGGTTTACAAGCAGGTGGTGATTACGTTCTTAAAAAAGACTATATTGACTTAGTTCCGGGTCAACAAATATATGAAATACCTAAAGGCAGAGAATTAAATGAACTTTTGTGGTTTAGTCGTGCAGAATTAGACGCAGCATTCTTTGACCCATTTATGGGTGGTTTCGGTGGATTTGGAGGTATCGGTTTAGGAGGAGCCGCAGGATTTTCTCAAATGGGTACTATGGGTAATTATTTCATAACGCCAGCATTTGATATCTTACTAAGAATGCAAGATATTAATGTTAAAAGAAGAATTATTTCAGGTGAGTTAACTTATAGAGTTACCGCATTACCTGATGGTAAAAAGGCGGTTCACCTAATGAACGTACCTGGTGGAAAATTTGATTTTGGTAATATACAACATAACGAATATAAAGTTTGGTATTGGTATTATGATACTGAAGATAGGGAAGATTGTTTAGCAAAAAACCCTGATGTTGTTAGATTACCTTCGGACATACCTATTGATGAAATGAAGTGGGACGAATTAAATTCACCCGCACAGACATGGGTTAGAAAATGGTTTGTTTCATATGTAAAAGAAACATTAGGTAGAGTTAGAGGTAAATTTAGTGGAAATTTAAAAACACCAGATTCCGAATTACAATTAGAATATGATTCTCTATTAACAGAGGCAAAGGACGAGAAGTCAAAACTTATGGAAGAATTGACTCAGAGGTTAGAAAGATTAAGACCTGAAAAAATGATGGAGAGAGAGGCTAATATTGCTGAAAATCTTAACAAATCTTTACAATATCGTGCAATGCCTCGCCAGATATATGTAATTTAAAAATGGGAATAACAAAGTCATATCCTGTAACTAAAATAATAAACGGTAAGGAAATTATTACGTCAGATAGTATTATTTGTACAAGTTCAACATATACTACAAATGGAGAAAGTGCGATAATACTTAAAAGTCAAAATCCCTGCACTGTTATTTTAGACGAAACTACAACTGACCACATAACCATTAAAGCAATGTGTGAAGTCACTGTAAAAACAGACAAACTTATCGATGATGAATATGAAGAAATTCAACTCGATAAGTTTGCATCTATAGAATTAAGATATATTGTTAACGGATGGTATGTTATGTCATCAGACGGGTTAAAAAATTCTTAATCGTCTATTAAGGAATATAAGTTACCATCGTCATCTAAAGCGTATTCTTTAGTTTCTTTAACTGTGGTTACCTCAATACCATCCATAATTAATTTATTTTTCTTTACATAATCTAAATTAACTAAATCAATAGTTTCATCTAAGTACATGTAGTATGGGTCAATACCTGTGTGTTGCCAAAAATCAACTTCAGTATCAGATAGAGTCAAAACCTCCTCCAAAGTATCTTGGTCACCATCTCTACGAGGATACCCTCTAACCAATTCAGTTTGTGTTTTAGTAAAGAATGGTCTATCTGAAGGGTCTTCAACTAAAATTTCATCACGAATATCAGGATGAAAAACAACTATTAATGGTTCAATCCTTTTATTAAATGCCGACAAATATCGAGATATATTGTATTCACCTAATTTATTAGGTTCATTTGTAATATCTTTTTCATCAATCAAATAACAATTTAAAACAACTTCAACACCATCGGGTGGCATTGTTTTACCATGTTCTGCTCTATATTGTTTTTTCTCAGCGGCAGTTGATGACCAAGTATTTTTCTTTTGAACATCACCGTGAGACTTTTTTTCACCGTTATTAACATAATAAATGGTATCTCCAAGACCAACGGGTAGATTATGTTTAATTGCCAACTCCATATGTGCCTGTCGAGACATTAAAGAACCTGATTTTGTTTTTTTAGTTATATGAAGTTTATATTCTTTAATAGATTGTTTTATACGAGCCTTATTGGCGATTTTCGCAATAGGTATTTGTTTGTTATAGATTAAATCAACATATTCATAATAGTAATCTAAGAATTCATGACCCTTACCATCCAATAACATTCGTAGACCTTTATCCAAAAACTCAGCAACATATGTTGGTAATTTTTTAGATTTAATAGTATTACCCGTAAGTTTTACTTTACCTTTATCTGTAAGAAGTGCGTAATTCTTACGAGCTACATTAATCGTGGCGGGCCATTGACCGTCAGTATCCAATCCCATTTCACCTCTCATAAAAGTATCGTTATATTCAGCAACATCCGCTTCAGAACCCCAATACTCCTTACCTTCATCTACTAAGTCGTTTAATCCTTGACCAATATATGAGTGACTATCTCTACCTTCAGGTACTGAAAAGTTTACACCGTCAGTATCCATAACCAAAGGTTTATATCCACGTTGCATAAACCACATAATCATTTGACGAAGATATTGTCGTCCTGTACATGTAATTTGTTCACCCATATCCATATCACCCCATGGAAATACCTGAGGAGCAGATAAGGAACCAAAGAATGCGTTAATGAAAATTTTAATAGGTAACTGTTTACGGTTATACTTTAAAGATTCCTTTGGATTGGTTTCATATAAATCACCCGCAAGTTTTTTGTATTTAATACGAGTATCACGGAAATACTTCAACATACTCTTCATCGCCCCCGTAACATCACATTTCGGGAAAACATCGTGAACCAACTGAATAGATGGGTATAGTGATGAGTAGTCAAGTTTTAATACGTTAGTTGAATAACCAACCGCCAAGAGTCGTGACAACCCACCGGTAAATGGTCGTTTTTCACCTTTTTTAGGAATTGCAAGATTATTCTTATACGACCACGCAGCCATAATCATTTTCCATAATGTTGCGGTACCCATAGTTGATAGTCTTTCATATGTTGTAGGAACCAACTTTGATAGTAGGAAGTTTGCTTGATTGAACTCTTCATCTACCACCATCGTCTCCCAAATATCATCATATAGGTATCGTTCAATAATGTAGTTACCATTAACAATTTCATAGTGACCAGGGAATCGCTCCATCAGGTTTTCTGTGCCTGGTGCTCCGACTTCTTTATACCCACCTGACTTTGGATTAAAATAGTAATCCTTATTGTCAAAATAAATTTTACCAATCTTATCACCCTGAACATACACTCGGTTTTCTTTTTCTGCTCCGATAAATTGGGTGATGTACTTAAGTCCCCAACTCTTAATGTCTGAGTTGATAGCTTGCGCTCTACGAACCGCGTGTGCAATATCAACGATATTATAACCCCACATCATAGTTTGTGTGTAGGGTTCCATTTCATTGGCAAGTTTTAACATACCCTCTTTTTGTTTTAAAGATTGTTGAGGGTTTAGTGTTTTAGCAATCTTTTTTGGGTTGAGTCCTAAAATTTCTGCTCTGCGTAAGATAAATGGAAAATCGAAGAACGCCGAGTTATATCCACCAATAAGGGTGGGTTTAAGATACGCAATAGTATCAAAGAACTCTATAATTACCTTTCTTTCTTCTTCATCGTTTTCACATGCAATAACTTTTTCAAAACCTTTATTGTCCTTCATTCCGATAAGGAATATTCTACTGTCCTCAGGTGATAAACCTGTGGTCTCAATATCGAATACGAATCTATGAACTTCATCGTATTCGTCAAATCCTTTAAATAATCGTTTATTTTTTTGGACTAAGTATTGTTCAGTCGGTGGAAGTACCATAATATGGTCGGAGTTTCCTCTACCCCAAGGGTCAAGACCTCCACCTTTAAAAAAGTTAATTAGATTACTATATGTTTTGGTGGACTTAACCAAATACTTAAGACCTTCTTCCATACGTTCATCGTTATGGGTGTCTAATTTTTCTATAATAATGCCATTTTCTGACATTGCTTTTTTCTGAGCAAGTTTTGAACCACCATAAAAATTTAAACCTCTTAGGTCTCCAACCCACGCAAATGGAATAAATGTGTCTGATTTAATAACTTTACCCTGCTCAGGGTGTTGAATAATTTTGAATATTTTTCCTGAAGCGTAATCATATTCTAACGCCACGATATATTTTTCAGGGTCCTCTCCGAGGAGGAAATCTTCAATTTCTTTTTGTGATACCATAATATTTGTTTTTTTCGTCTGAGACATTATACTCACATCGTTTTGATGTGATTACTCTTTGACACTTAAAACAAATAATAATGGAAATTTAAATCTTTGTCAAATGATATTGATGTAAAGATTTTCTCTAATTGGTGCAATTAATTCCCCCATCGAATTTACAATATGGAACTCACCAATGAAACGACCCTTGTTTTTTGTATCTCGTTTACTCCATTTATAATAAATGTAATATTCTTTTGGGGCATCAGGATTTTGTTGAATCTTTTCTGTGATGTAAGCGTTGTTCATTAAAACTTTTGGAATACCATTGCTCTCGTCTTTCATAGTAAAACGAATAGTAGCAGTATCGAGGTCGGCATCAAATATTTTATTGGCATTTGTTCTACCGTCTTTTACTACTTGCATCTTTAAGATGGGTAACTCACTATTTTGTTTAATAAAAAATTCCATATTATATTCTGTTTGGTCTACAACATAAATCAGGGACACTTATTGAATCTCTGACATTTATAAATAGTTTCTTTCTTAAAGGCAATATAATCTCACCCTGTTCGTTAGATATTTTAAACTCACCAATATAGCGACCAGGTTTTCTCGTCTCATGTGAACTTAACTGATAATAGACATAATATTCAACTTCAGGACTATCACCTGTTGCTTCTTTTACCATTGTCTGAGCGGCTTTATTCACCACATAATATTTTTCAGTTTCTTCGTCCCACATACTAAAAGTAATAGTCGATGTATTTGTTAAGTTATCAAACTCACGAAAATCAACACGACCATCCTTTATTATTTGGACTTTTACTATCGGTAAGGTACTATTTTTTCTTATAAAAAATTCCATTATGCTACAGGTGTTACATTAAAATTTGGGTCACAATCAGTCTCAGATATATTGAAACCAAAGTCACAAGTTATTTCATTAGATACAAAGTCAAAGTTACATGCGGCTTCTTCAATGTTAAAGTTAAAGAAACAACCTAATAGACATGGATAACAGTTAGAACACCAAAAATCATATAAATCAAATCTAGATTTTAATAATCTTGCATTATGCTGTATTTGTGGTGTACTTAATGGTTCGGTATACATTCTAAATTGTGATATACCACCCATAAAAGTCCCTCCAAAATTAGGCTCCATAATAATATCGGTGGTTAAACCTGAAAGTGAAGTGCCCGATAAAACTTCATTTGGCATCGATTCAGGGTCCTGTATATATGGGCCGTCAGTTGATGTACATGCACTAAACATTAAACTTTCCCTAAGACCTTGAGTTCCCCCACCCCAACTAATATTAAAAGGTACCCCAAGCTGTTTTTCTTTTTGAGTATTTAATTCACGAGGAATAATCTCTTCAAAGTCTTCAATAACCATAAAGAGATATCCATTAACATAAAGTTTTAACAAACCTTTTCTTTTGTCTTTTTCTCTTAACCATTTACGATTAAGTTCTGTAATATTTGTTAATTTTTCTTTTGTTGAACCAATATGTGTTTGTGGAGGCATAATAAGATTTGGAGACGCACCATTTATTGATGATGGGTATAGTAACTCCCTTATATCGCCAAGACCTCCCCAATTTATTAAATCACAACCCTCAAGAGTTTCATACCTCTCAAAGACTGCTGAAATCATAACCCATCTTTCTTCTGTATTTGCAGTTAAACACACTAAACTATCATAACCACAATCATCATAAATTCCTCTAATGGAACATATTTCATTAACACAATACCCTGATGAGTATGTTAACCCTGTCGTACCACAACTACCCGTTGTTATACAATCACCAGTTAATTTTATATACTTAACACATAAATGTGGATTTTTTGGGTCCCCATCTAACCTTATTGTCATTGCGTTTGAAAATACATCTTTACCTGGGTCAACAGGTGGATTTATTACCTCAGTATTGTATCCACCGCAATTACTGATATTATGATGAACAGTAGTTGCGGTCGTTGGAAAAACATTAAAACAGTTTGAATTTGTAACTCCTGTATCGGAACACGCACAAGTTTTTATACATTCGGTTAATCCTGATGTTACTCTAATATATTTCCAATCGGTTACATTACCCACCACATCAATACCAAAATCACATTTAAAGGTATTCACTGTTTGAACATCTCCTGACGCAGGATGATAATATTTGTTTTCCGCTCTTGCACCAAAGAAAAAGAACATACCTGAATTATCAGGATAAACATCATTTAAATAAACTTCTGAAGGTTGAATTTCATACTCATCTCTTTGTCTAGGTTTAATGACTGTTTCCATCGTCCAACCTTTATTAACTCTTTCAGGAAATACTTCATAATCGTAACCATACAACTTATAAAAACCTTGGTAGAATCCTCCATACAATTCGTTATAATAACCTGCGTTACTATCTTCTTTAGAGACTATATTATATATTGTTTTTGAATTTCCTGAAAATCTATGGTTTGGCCAATCAGCATATGAAGTTACTGGATGTAATTTTAATCTTCGGTCGTAGTAATGAGGGTTAAATTTTTCAAAGTCATTTATACCCATAGTAAAAGTAATACTTTCACCTGACATCTTATTATATAAACCATTATCGGTCGCAGTTAAACCTATATCACATAAAGTGGTTGCGGTCTTACAAAATAAATCTTCATTATTTGGATTATAATAATTTTTAGAAATTACAGTATTACCTGTGTAGTTAACGTTCCATAATAAAGTCATTTTTTGATTAGATAGTAATGAATTTAAATCAATGTTAACCGGTAGTCTATTACCATCATTTTCAGCAATAATATTATTTGAGAATACGACTTCTTCATCGTAATCTCTTTCGTCCGACGCTAAAGTTAAATCAAAATAACTACTGTTATCTAACTTAATATCGTACCTATTGAAATAGTAATTATTAATATTCTGACTAGCCATGAATGGTTTTTATAGATAAATACTTTGTTCGGAGTATTTATAGTAAAAAAGAATCTATGAAATCATATCTTTATAAAACAGAAGAGGGTGCAACTAACGCGGCAAAAGAGTTAGGGTGTAAAGGTTTTCATAAACACAAAAGAAATACTTTCATGCCTTGCGAATCCCACAAACAGTTTTTAGAAAAAACTAAGCCAAAAAAATCTGAAGGTGAACTTGATGAACTTATTGATTTTGATGGCACTATGTTAAACTCTAAAGTGCCAATTTTAGACCCACATGTTACCGCTAGAGGCGATGAAACTATGGATAAAACCGTAGCAATGACACGAATAACACAAGACCCTCTTATGAGAGGATATAGAGTTTACTATGGAGAGTCAGTAGTTAGAGAAGAGGATATGGCAGACGCATTTGGGTTTGAGGAGACTAAATTTATGGATGCGGAAGAAACTATAGATTACTTTATGAAAGAACTTGGGTTTGAAGAAGATGAGGCTGAGGGTAGAGCAGATGAAATGGGTAAAGATGAAGATTTAGATAATAGCTCACCATATAAGAAAAATAAAAATTTTGTTATGAAGGGTCGTCTAACTGAAAAAGGTAAACCGTTAAGTAAAGAAGAAATATTAAAGATGGCCGAAGATTCATTAGTCACTAAAAGCGATGAAAAAGATTTAAAATTAAAAAAATCTATTTCACCTATATTAAGTAGAAATATTAAAGCGATTAAAAAATTAGCAGTTATGGATGGTATTTCTGTTAATGAATTAATTAAAATGTTAAAAAATGAATAAAGACCTTTATAATAAAAAAGTAAAGTTACCTGATTCTTTAAAAGACCACCTCTCTAAAAGTTTTGAGATGGTTGAAGCGGATAGTAATATAGAAGGTTATAATAGAAACAAAGAATTAAGGGAAAGCGGTATCATGACTTACCAACAACTTAAAAGAGTTAAGAATTGGTTCGACCAATATAATGGTAACAAAGAAGATGCTCCTTTTATACTTAATGGTGGAGATAGAATGCAAAAATGGTGTGACCACGTTCTTGACCATTGGAGAAACAGATTAGAAACAAGTAAGAAAGCCAAATCTGAAGGTGGTATGGATAATCAATATATTCAAAACCACACTAAAGATGGAATAGTTGTTAATCCAAATGACAAACACGAAAAAGGGATTAATAAATATGATACTGCAGTGACAGAACAAATTAAACAAATAAACTCATTAATGAAAACATTATTATAATGGCAACACAAAACGACAAATTACAATTTGACCAGCCAGCAAATAAATTATCAGAAATTGCTGAGGTTGAAAGAGGTAAATTATTTCCTAAAAATGATTTTTCACCTAAATCTGAATCTTATTCACCACAACATCCTGACGCATTAGCGGATGGAGATAATATAGGTAGGGGTACTGCTAACTTCTTGGATGTATATAACGAAAACGCAGGAACTTCAACTGATATTCAAGAAAGAGTCAGTGAAATTAAAATTAATAAATTTAATTCAAACAAGACATATCCTAATTTCTAATGGAACTTTTAAAGACATTCAAAGGACTTCTTAATGAGGTGGCGTCTCTTAATGATATTCAAAAATCAATAAGAGATAAGAATGTCACGATTATATATTACGATGGTGATAACCCTGGTGGTACGGGGTTAAGAACCATCGAGCCTGTATGTATTGGGTATAGTAAAAGGGGTAATCTAGTTTTAAGGGCGTGGGACCGTGATGGTGCATCTCATACTGCAACAATAGGTGAAAAACCTCTACCTGGTTGGAGAATGTTCAGGGTTGATAAAATCTTTACTTATAAACCAACTATTGATAAGTTTACTGAGATGAGACCAGGTTATAACCCTAATGGTGATAAAAGTATGACAAGTGTTATACTAAACGCAAAATTTAACAACGAATAATATGAGTGATTTAATGCAAAAATTGGCGGTATCTAAAAAAATAATGGATAAACACAGAGAAACCCCAAGAGGACAAGTATCAGGTAACTTACCTATTAACGAAAATATTAACGGAATTTATAATATTCCTAATGAAGTATTACAAGAATCATCACAACCGCCTGTCAGACAGACAATTCAAGTTAATCAACCTGTCAGTAATGATGCAATTAAAAACTCAAAATTACCTGAGGAGATAAAAAGATTAATGATTGAAAACCCTATCGCACAACCACAAATGGGTGGTCCTGTTTTGTCTGATGAAATTATAGAAGGTGCCTCAAGATTAATGGGACGTAGTAATACCACAACACCCCAACAACAACCTAAAGAACAAACCGTACTTGAAAATGTAGACCTAAAACAAATGATTAGGGATGTTGTTCGTGATACGGTAAGAGATGTAGTAAAAGAAGAATTACAAAACGCAGGTCTTTTAAGTGAATCGTCTCAAAATACAAACGAAACCCTTTCTCTTAGGGTTGGTAAACATATATTTGAAGGAAAAGTATTGAAAATTAAAAAGGTTAAACAGTAATATACCTTTTCTTATTACTTAACTTTTCTTATACTTTGTCTAAAAGTAAAATATATGACAAAGATAAGAGTTTTAGTTTTGCCCTCAGATAGAACGGGCGTAGGGAAATTCCGTTCAGTGGAACCCCACATCTTCTTACAAAATAAGTATCCCGAAGATTTTCACGTAGATATAGATTATGAACCAAAAGTTGACGATGACAACTATTGGAAGAATTATGATATTGTCCATTTTCATAGAACAATCACTAAGGACTATGTAAGTACACCTAAACTTATAGAAAAGTTAAAAGGATGGGGAATTGTAACCATTGCCGATATCGATGACTATTGGTTACCAACAATTGAACACCCCGCACATGCGATGATTACCGCGAATAAGTTACATACGAAAATTATGGACAATCTACGGGCAGCTCAGTATGTGACAACAACTACAAATATTTTTGCACAAGAGATTAAAAAATTGAATAAAAATGTTTTTGTTCTACCAAACGCTATTAACCCTAACGAACCTCAATTTAAAGAGGAAACAAAACCATCAGATAAATTAAGATTTGGGTGGTTAGGTGGTTCATCACATCTACATGATTTAAAACTATTGGATGGAGCATTCACAAGAAATAGTGATATAATAGACCAATTTGATTTATATTTGTGTGGATTTGACATTAGAGGTACCGTAACCGAAATAGACCAAAGAACTGGTCAACAAAAACAAAGACCAATTAAACCTGAAGAAACTGTATGGGCTCGTTATGAAGAAATTTTTACAAACAATTATAAATTTGTTGATGAGGATTATAAGAAATATTTGATGACCTACAAACAGGAACCATATAATAATGAAAATTTTTACCATAGAGTATGGACACAACCTGTTACATCATACGCTAAAAACTACTCCAAATTTGATGTTTCATTAGCACCAATTAAAAATCATATTTTTAATCGAATGAAATCTCAGTTAAAAGTTATCGAGGCAGGTTTTTATAAAAAAGCGTTAATCGCTTCTGAAGTAGGACCATATACAATTGATTTGAAACACGCATTACAAAATGGTAACTTTACCGATGGAAATGCACTTTTAGTTAAAGAACATAGAAATCACGGGGATTGGGCTAAACATATAAAAAAATTGGTCAAAAACCCTTCAATGGTGCAAGACTTAGGTGAGAGATTATACGAAACAGTTAAAGATACATACGACTTAAATAACGTTACAGATACTAGAGCACAAATTTATAAATCCTTAATATAATGATTAATTTACCGTTAACTAAACTTTTATTTTTTGATTTGGAAACTGTTGGTATTGAAAAAGACTTACCAACACTTAAAAAGAATCGTCCTGAACTTGCAAGATTATTTGAAAGTTACTTGGATTGGTTTGTTAAAAAATACCCTGACCAAGAAGGAAAAACTCCAGAAGAGATTTTTGTAAACAAAGCGGCATTAGTTGCTGAATTTTCAAAAATCATAGTAGCATCTTTTTCGTTTATAACACCAAAAGGAGATGTTCATACACAAACTTTTGCTGAAGATGATGAGAGAGTTTTACTAACACAAGTCAGAGATTTATTAAATAAAGTTGAGAAATTAGATTTTTACCTTTGTGGGCATAACATCAAATTTTTCGACATTCCTACATTAGGTAAAAGATTTTTAACTAATGGTATTTTACCACCTAAAATATTACCAACATATGAAACTAAACCATGGGAAATTAAAGCTTTAGATACTAAAGAAGTGTGGCAGTTTGGTAATAATTTTGGAATATCCTCATTGGATTTAATGTGTGTTTCGATGGGGATTGATAGCCCTAAAACTGGTGAAGTTTCAGGTAATTTAGTACACGACACATATTGGAACGCAAATGGGTTAACACCAATTGCTGATTACTGCGAAAAAGACGTAAATGTATTAGTAGAACTAATTAAAAAATTATATAATTTAAGTTAAAAAATGTTTGGTAAATTAAATGAACTAAGAGACAGTATGTCTCAATTAAGTGAACTACAAGAAAAATTAAGTGGGATGGATATGTCTGACCCACAATCAATGATGAATTCATTAGGTATTGATTATGAAGCATTAGAAAAGAGCTTCAATGAACAATACCATCAACCTGCAGAAATTGAGTATGTTTTAAAATCAATTAATCCTGAACCTATGTATCACTACGATAGTGATTCAGGTTTTGATTTGAGGTCAAACGAAAAAGTTACTTTAGAACCTTTTGAAAGAAAGTTAGTACCAACAGGATTATATATTAACGTACCTGCAAGATGTGAAGTACAAGTTAGACCTAAAAGTGGATTGGCACTTAAAAAAGGACTTACAGTTCTTAATACACCTGGTACTGTTGATGAAGGTTATACTGGTGAAATAAAAGTAATCCTAATTAATTTAAGTCAAGAAACTCAGATTATTGAGGTAGGGGACAAGATTGCACAGGCAGTAATATGTCCCGTAGTTCAAGGTAGAGATGTTGTCTTAAAAAGAGTTTTAGAAATTAAAGATAAAGACCGTAACGAAAACGGATTCGGTTCAACAGGAAATTAATATGATTACAATAGGATATAGTACAAAAAAGATAGACCCTAACTTTAGGGATTATATTGAAAAGTCTTGTGGTTTACATAATGTTGAGGTTATACCTTTTGAAAACCCTGGTACTCACTCATTAACAGAAGCATATAATATTTTATTAGAAAAGGCTTCTAATGATATTGTCGTACTATGTCATGATGACATTTATTTTGAAAAGAATAATTGGGGTAATAAAATATTAAAACATTTTAAAAGAAATCCTGATTACGGTATTTTAGGTGTTGCAGGTTCTAAATACATGCCAAGAACTGGTATGTGGTGGGAAGTTCAAACAGAAATGATTGGGATTGTTAACCACGAACACGAAGGTAAAAAGTGGACATCAAAGTATAGTGAAGATATCGGTAATAAGATAAATGATACTATAATTGTTGATGGTCTGTTTATGGTCGTTAATAAACCAAATATTAAAAAGAATTTTAATACTGAGGTAAAAGGATTTCATTTTTATGATGTTGATTTTTGTTTTAGAAACTTTTTAGAAAATGTTAAAATTGGAGTTTTCTTTGATGTTAGAATCACACACAAGTCTATCGGTATGACTAATGAACAATGGGAAAAGAACAGACAGCAATTTGCTGAAACGTATAAAGAAAATCTACCCATTTTATTACCAACAACATTTACCAAGAAAGAACCTAAAAAGGGTGAACCATTAGTGACTATTTCATTACCAATATATAATCAAGCAAAAAGATTAAATCTAACAATAGAATCAATATTCAAACAAGATTACACAAATTTTGAAATAATCATAATTAATGATAATTCAACTGATGAATATTGTTTAATGAAGTTATCAACATTAAAAGACCATCAAAATATAAAGGTTCTTAATAAAAAAAATGAAGATTCTTTTAAATCACGTATATTATCAATAAATGAAGGTAATGGTGAATTTATATTATCATTAGATGAAGGAGATATGGTACTACCAGGATATATTAAGAGTGGGGTCTCAATAATAAAAAATAACCCTAAAATAAGTCCTGTATATTGTGATATTATTCATGTAGGTAAAAAACAAGGTCTTGAACAAAAACAAAATTGGTCAATTAATTCAATTAATGATGAAACTCTTATCATTAATAATTCAATATTTTCTAAAGAATCCTATGAAAAATCAATGAAAAATGATGGTTTATTAGATAAAAATAATGAAAGTATTATTTATAAAAATATGAGTAATATCGGATTATTAGGTAAAAGAATACCTAAAGGATTAATGGTAAAATTTAATTATTAATATGAAATTATATTCTACAATAAATGAATATATACAAAAAGAAAATAAGTCATATTTGAAGTATAAAGTAATCGACTCAAATATTACCTTATTTGAAGGTACTAAAGATGAATGTTTAAAATATATTGACTCAAAAGTTAATAAAGATACTAAGAAAGTTATAATTGTTGGTCCTTCACCTCACCTCATTAATTTAAATTTAGGAGAAAAAATAGATAGTTATGATGTTGTTGTTAGAATGAATAACTCATACACAATAAGTAACCATAAAGACTTTGGTAGTAGGACTGATTATTTATTTTTAAATCAAATGTGGGTTAGAAATAATAAATCATTAATACCCGATTTAAAAAGAAAATTCAAAGAAAATTTAATAATAAAACAAGAAAATTTAAATTCAAAGGCACCAAAAGGGTATAACTTAAATACTAATTGGAGTTCTAATATGGGGGTATTGACCATTTTACATTTAATTAATGAAGGTTATAAAAATATATCTTTAACAGGTTTTTCTTTTTATCAAAATCATCCATTTTATGTTGATGAGCATTTCCATAACCAAAAAGGTATGGTTTTAAAAGGAGAGAGTCACCCACAAAAAAAAACAATTAAAGAAATTAATGAATTTATTAAATTAAATCATATCCATTTAATGGATGATACCAAATATTGGTTTGATTTAACTAAAGAAAAATATCTATAATATGGCTATTTTGAGACCCAACCACCCAATGTTCTTAAGTGATGGACCAATTTTTATACATATTGGTAAATGTGGAGGTAGCACTTTAAGAACCGTTATTAAACACAAATATGAAATTCATTTACAAAGAGTAAAATTTTCTAATGATGACAAATATTTTATATCACTCAGAAACCCTATTGACCGTTTTATTTCCGCCTTTTACTATAGAAAAAATGAATTCTTATCTGGTCGTGGGGGTAAATATATCTTAAATGAAAGTAAAATTTTTAATTCAGTAGACAATGTTTATGATTTTACCGAAAACTTATTTGATTATAATATAGAAAATGTTAATGGTGTTGCCCATATCGGCGAGTCAATTTCATATTACTTATCACCAATCATTACTAAATTAAATAAAAAAAATGTGACTAATATTTTTACGACACATTTTTTAGATGAAGAATTGAAAAAGGTTGTCCCTGACTATAAAAGAAAGGTATTAAAAGATAACTCAAAAAATAAACCAAATAAAAAACTTAGTGAATTATCAATTAAAAATTTAAATAAGTTTTTAGAAAAAGATTTTAAAATAATTGATGAGCTATATAAAAAGGATTTATTAACTGATAAACAATATGAAATTTTGAGTAAGAAAGACGGTTGGTAAAAGTTAAAAAAATACAGTATCACTAATACCCTTATCATCAATATAAACATCAGCATATTTCTTTATACCGACTCTTAACTCATCATATGAAACCCCCCATGAATCTAATTGATTTTTAGTTAAATCAAACCAATTAATTCCGGTGACACTACCTCTGGCAGTGTCGATAATAATACGGTTACCTTCTGAATGTAATTTATTTACCCTGTCTATTCTATCTTGTATTGGTGTTGAATTTTTGTAATCACCATCCACTGTTATACACAAAGTATTGTCTAAATCAAAACAGTATATCATTTTAAATCACCTCTTAATTTTCTTAATGCTGGCATTTCAGAATCTAATACATACTTTTCTGAAGTACCCATAGCATTTTCAACTTGATTAATATACTTAATAATTTTCTTTACACCATCTAACTCTAAAGAACCTATGTGGTCAGTACCTTTCATAGTTCTATCCAAAGTAAAATGTCTTTCGATAATTTTTGCCCCCATAACATATGCAGCAATATCAGGTGCAATACTCATATGATGACCACTTAAACCAAAACCTTTAATTATTTTACCATATTTTTGTTTATATGTGTTAATTACATTTAGATTAATATCCGTATCTGCGCAAGGATATGAGCTTGTACACTGCATCAAATATTTATCAACATCCGAAAAAATCTCAATAGCATCATCCACTTCTTCCATAGTTGACATACCTGTAGAAATTATAGTTGGGACACCTTTTTTAGACGCTTTAATCAATAAGTCTTTATCTGCCATTCTTTGAGATGCGATTTTTAAATATTTTACATTACACTCATCCACCAAAAAGTTTAAGCTGTTCTCGTCAGTAAAACTTGAAATGAAATCAAATCCTCTGTCTTCAGAATACTTTTTTAAATTAATAAAATGTTCATGACTTAATTCTAGTGCCTTTCTATGTTCGTAATAAGTTTTACCAAATGAATTTGGGTTGTTATATAACATGTTTTTTTGTTCCTCACTCAAACATGTTTCAATATCTCTTTTAGCCGTTTTAATTGCTGATACACCAGTACCGACTAATTGGTCAACCATTTTTTTCGCAATGTTTATATCACCTTGGTGATTTTGACCGATTTCGGCAATAAAGTATAATTTATTAGTATCCATTATTTTATGTTTTTATTTATTTGATTTATCATTTTTATTTTTTCTTCTGATGTGACTATGTTGTTAGCGATATCAAAATAAGTTAAAAAAGATTTATTTTCAATATATCTTTTGTAAATGTCTTTAGACAAATTAAAATCTTCCTCATCATCAATAGTTAGACGAATACTTTTAATTTTTTCTTCATTGTCAATTTTAAGTTTTTTTACCCTGAATGTCTTTTCGTTTTCGTAAATATAATTTGTAACATGCTCAAAGTAAAACTCATTAGTTGTCAACTCTTTTACTTTTCTTAATGATTCAGTTTTAACTAACTCGGTAAAGAATCCTGAGTGTGACTTCATGGCTGGTGTGTTGTCTGAATAAAAGAAACTTATATAGTCGTCATTATCATATTCGTCAATTAATCTTTTTATTTCACTATTTTGAATGAATGGATTATCAGCACATATACGGATTACAAAATCTAAATTTTCATTATCACATATATCAATAAATCTAGATAATACATCATTTTCCGAACCATAGTAAGTTTTAATACCTAACTTGTTTGCGTATTCGCCTAACAATTTATTTTCAATAGACTCTGAAGTTGCAAGTATAATATCGGAAGACTTAAATTCTTTTAATAAGTTAGTTATTATAACTTCAATTAAAGTAAGTTCATCATAAAATGGTCTTATCATTTTATTTTTAAGTCTTGTAGAACCTAATCTAGCTTGTATTACTATCTTATACATCATAACATTTGAAGCTCTACACCGTTAACTTTACATCTGGCTTCAATTTCGTTTTTAATCATACTTAAAACTCTTTCAGGTAGAACTCCTGTAAATTTTTCATTATATCCAGCACTTTTGGCAATACCATATGTTGTTATTTTTTTAATACCATTATAAACACACCATTCAACAGATGTATTTGCACTGTTTATTGCCGTTTGAAAATTAGGGAACCCATGTACTGGATTGGATGTTAATAAATTATAAGGATACCATAAACATTCTAATTCAGGTGCAGAATCTTTTATTAGTGTCCATGGTTTATTTGGGTCGGGTTTACCAACATGTAAACCTAAATGTGGAAAATAAGGTAAAACAATAATTTTTACCATTTTTAACTTTTCTCGGTCCATCTTATCAAAGTTATGAAAATCATTAAAAACAACAACATCCGGCTCATCAACCTCATTTACTGTCTCATTAATACAAATGTGTATTTGATTTTCTTTTTTATCAACTTTTTTAAAAGTAGGACCTTTTCCAAATATAACCGCTTCTACACCTAAAAACCCAAAATTATTTTTCATATATCGTTTTTCTTTATTAAATAATAATTTTTTTTATCTTGAAATAAACACATAGAGTAAAATACATAAAATTAAATCAATAGTAAAACATTATGAGATTAATAACAGGTAACGGATTAGTTGGGTCGGCTTTAAAAGGGGATGTTAAAATCTCATCAAAAGATTTTGATTTAAGGGATACTGATTCAGTTAAATTAATGTACACATTAAACAAACCAACAGAGGTGATTCATACTGCAGCAAAGGTTGGTGGATTAGGTTCAAATATGAGATACAAAGGTGAATACTTTTATGATAACATAATGATGAACACAAATGTAATTGAACAAGCTAGACAAAACGGTGTTGAGAAGTTAGTTGCATTTTTATCCACTTGTGTTTTTCCTGATGATGTTGAGTATCCTCTGACCGAGAAAAAAATTCATTTAGGTGAACCTCACACATCTAACTATGCATATGCACATGCCAAAAGAATGACAGACATTCAAATTAGGGCTTATAGGGAGCAGTATGGATTACAATATAAGTCAGTAATACCAACCAACATATATGGACCAAATGATAATTTTTCATTGACTCACGGACACGTGATGCCAATGTTAATACATAAAATGTATTTGTCGCAAAAAAATAACGACCCTTTTGAAGTATGGGGAACAGGTAAACCCTTAAGAGAATTTATTTACTCTAAAGATGTTGCCGACTTAACAGAATGGGTTATGAATAATTACGATGAAGATGAACCAATTATCCTTTCAACATCACAAGAAATATCAATTAGAGATTTAGTTGATTTATTAGTGCAAGAGTTTAACTTTAAGGGTAAAGTAATTTTTAATGAGTCTAAACCAGATGGTCAATATAGAAAACCATCGGATAACTCAAAAATAAAAAGTTACCTACCCAACTTTCAATTTACACCGATTGAAAAAGGGATAAAAGAAACAGTAAATTGGTTTATTGAAAACTATGAGTCAACAAGAAAATAAAGTTGCACTAATAACAGGAATTAATGGACAGGACGGTTCATATTTAGCAGAATTTTTATTAGACAAAGGTTATGAGGTATGGGGAACAGTAAAAAGAAACTCAGTATCTGAAAACCAAACAAATCGATTAGGTTTAACATATTACAAGATTAAAGATAATTTAGAGTATGTTGACATGACTGACTTATCTTCATTAGTTAGGATAATACAAAAATGTAAACCTAATGAGATATATAATTTAGCAGCACAATCACACGTTAGAATATCTTTTGACCAACCTATCTACACTGCAAATGTAACAGGTATAGGTACTCTTAATTTATTAGAAGCAGTAAAATTAATCGACCCAACAATTAAAATATACCAAGCATCTTCATCAGAAATGTTTGGTAATAATATTGACGATGACGGATTTCAAAGAGAAACAACTCCAATGAATCCTGTATCACCTTATGGGTGTGCTAAAGTTTTCTCGTATAATATTAGTAGAAATTACCGAAACTCTTACGGTATGTTTATATCAAATGGAATTTTATTTAATCACGAATCACCAAGAAGAGGGACAAATTTTGTCACTAATAAAGTGGTAAAAACTGCGGTTGAAATAAAAATGGGTATTAAAAATGAATTGTTATTAGGTAATATGGACGCAACCAGAGACTGGGGTCATGCTAAAGATTATGTAGAAGCAATGTGGTTAATACTACAACAAAATGAACCAAATGATTATGTGTGTTCTACAGGAATATCACATACCGTTAGAGACTTAGTTAATTATGTATTTAAAAAATTGGATTTAGACCCTATATTATATGTTAAACAAGATAATAAATTTTTAAGACCTGAAGAATTAACAGACTTAAAAGGTGACAGTAGTAAATTAAGAAAAGAAACAGGATGGTCCCCCAATTACACTTTCGAATCGATGTTAGATGAAATGATAGATTATTGGATAAAAAGGTACCAACTATAATTAAACAATTAAAATTAAATGACAAACAGAACTAAAAAAATCGAGACAACGCCCTCTAATAAACCAATTAAGGAAGTTATTAGAAGCATCGTTGGGAAGACACCAAGAAAAAAATTCTTGTCAAATGGTCAAAAAGAATATTATGATATTCTATTAAACAATGAGATTACTATTTGTACAGGACCTGCAGGTGTTGGTAAATCGTATATCGCAATGAAAGCGGCAGTAGAATTATTGATGGATAATAATAATTCATATGAAAAGATTATTATTGTCAGACCTGCGGTTGAAGCGGAGGAGAAGTTAGGGGCTTTACCAGGTAATCTTGAAGAAAAATTAGACCCATATATTTTTCCATCGTACTACCTATTAAACAAAATCATAGGAAAAGAAGCAAGAGAAAAATTAAAAGAGTCTGACGTTATTGAGGTATTCGCATTAGCGTATATGAGAGGTATGAATATTGACAACTCAATATTAATTTTTGAGGAAGCTCAGAACTCAACACCGTCACAGATGAAGTTATTATTGACAAGAATTGGTTTTAATAGTAAATTTTTTATATCTGGAGATATTGAACAGACCGATAGATATAAGGATAAAACACATTCGGGTCTATACGATGCGGTAAATAGATTTAAAGATATGGAAAATGTTGGTACATATTCATTTAATTCTAAGGATGTAATTAGAAATCCATTAATCACTAAAATATTAGATAGATACGAAGAATGAGAATAGCAATAGATGTTAATGGTGTATTAAGAGATACGTTTTTAAAGGCAGAACAACTGTATCAAAAATTCTATATTGATGAATTTGAAGAAGAAAAAACGTCATCTTTTAATGAGGAGACTGAAGAATTTATCGAAGATGTTGTGGTAGATGATTTTAAATACGAATTAAATTTACCCGTTAAATCATTAGACGATTTAGAAAATCATTTTAAATTTAAGACTAAAGATGACCTCTTTAACTTTTTTTATATCGATTTCCCAATGCAAATTTTTGGTCACGCACCTTCAACATCACCTTCATCATTCAACGAACTAAATGAAATTTATGAAGAACTTAGAGATGGTCATGATTTATTAATTGTTTCTGATGAAATTCAAAAATCAAAACCAGCAACTTTATTTTTTTTATCAAAATATGGTTCTTTAATTGAAAAAATTAAATTCTATTCTAACATTACTATAGATAGTATGTGGGATGAAGTAGATATTTTAATAACTGCAAATCCAAATCATATCTTAAATGCACCGTTAGAAAAAACAATTGTAAAATATAAAACAACCTATAACGAAGATATTGAATCTGAATATACTATTGATAGTATTATTGATTTTAAAAAGTTATACAAAAATTTAAAATTAAAATGATGTTAGAACTATTGGGTGAAGCTTATTATGTAGATTTTATTAATTTGGAGGAATCTATTAATATCCCAAAAACAGAAAAATCCAATAAAGACGAAAAAGACGGTGAATTATTAGAAGAATCAGATACTCAACAAATTAGTATTGTTAAATATGAAACCATAAAAATGATGTTAGAAGTAATTTTAACAGAAAGAGAAGAACTTGACGAAAACTTAGGTATTCATAATGCTAAAAATTTAAGCCTTCCCTTTAAAATTGCTTTTAATACATTATTAAGACACGGTATTATAAAACATTTATAAAAATATGGACACACAATTATTACAAAAAGTAGAACAATCAATTAAGAACTTGGAAGATAAATCAGTTAGAATTTATTTTTTAGTTCAAGATACTAAAGGAAATGCAAGAGCAAGTGTAAGACACATATATGAAATTGCGTTAACTTTAAAAAATAACGGATTTAACCCAATTATTATTCATGAGAATAAAGAATATGTTGGGGTATCTGAATGGATGGGTGAGGATTATATGTCATTACCTCATGAATCTATCGATGGTCAAAATTTACAAATTTCACCTGAAGATTTCATAGTAGTACCTGAAATTTATGGTCATGTATTGGAACAAGTTTCTAAATTACCATGTGGTAAAATAGTAATGTGTCAAGCATATGACCACATGTTAGAAACATTACAACCTGGTACATCATGGTCACAATATGGATTCCTTAAAGCAATTTCAACAAACGAGAAACAAGTTGAGTATGTAAAAGGAATTATGAAAAATATTACTTTTGACATTATTGAACCTTATATTCCTGAGGTATTTTCGGAAAAAGAAAAACCATCAAAACCAATTATTTCAATCCATACTCGTGAACAAAGAGATACGATGAAAATCATTAAAACTTTTTACCTAAAATACCCACAATTTAGATGGATTACTTTTAGAGATATGAGAGGATTAAATCAAGAAGAATTCGCAACCTACCTTAAGGATTCATTTGTTTCAGTATGGGTAGATGACACTTCAGGTTTTGGTACATTCCCAATTGAATCAATGGCATCTCGTACACCTGTAATTGGAAAAGTACCTAATATGAAACCTGAATGGATGATGGATAATAATGGTGTTTGGACATATGAATTAAATCAAATGCCAGACATTATTGCTGAGTTTATTCAAAATTGGTTAGAGGATAATATCTCTGATGGTTTATATCAAGAAGGTTTAAACACAGCATCGAAATATAAAAATAAAGAGGAATTTGATAGTAGTGTTATTTCTACATTTAATTCTTACTTAGAAGTAAGAAAAGAATCCTTTGTTTCGCAAATTGATAAATTAAAAGTAACAGAAGAAAATTAATTAGTATGGAAAGTAAAATAAATGTATCAGTAATATTACCTGTAAACTCATCTAAAAATAAAAACTTTACAGAGTTTTTCGAGAGCAGTATTAAATCAATAAAAAATCAATCAACACCAGTTGATGAAGTTGTTATTGTACATAGTGATGAAGAATCACTAAAAATGTTTTTAAATGAATTTGATTTTAGCGGGTTAACCGTTAATATGGTTGAAAATACCGGAGACGTTGATTTTTCAAGTCAAGTAAATAAAGGTGTTGAAAACGCAAAGAATGAATGGGTTTCTATTTTGGAATTTGACGATGAATATGCAACTATATGGTTTAAAAATGTTAAACGTTATATTGAGGCATATCCTGAGGTTTCAGGATTTTTACCGTTAGTCGTTGATGTAGACGAAAAAGGTGTGTTTGCTGGTTTCACTAATGAGGCAACATTCGCAGCTAATATGAACACAGAAATTGGTTATTTAACCAACGAAGTTCTGTTAAATTATCAAAACTTCCAATCAAGCGGTATGGTTATTAAAAAATCATTATTTAATGATTTTGGAGGTTTTAAAAAATCTATGAAGCTAACTTTCGTTTATGAGTTCCTATTAAGATTGAGTTATAATTCAGTAAAAATTATGACTATTCCTCGAATAGGTTATAAACACATGAATATGAGAGAAGGTTCCATCTTTTGGAACTACAAATTTGGAGAGAATAAGATAACCGAGGATGAGGTTGCTTTTTGGATTGATTCGGCAAAAAAAGAACATTTCTTTATTGAAGATAGGAACATAAATTACCAACCTGAAAATGTTTAATGTTTTTAGAATCTTTAAGTGGTGATTCCTTAAATTCAGAAGAAAAGAAAAAAAGAGGAAGAAAACCAACGACAAATAATTATTTCGCGGAAACTGAAGAAATGGCAGTTAGGATGTTCCTAACTGCCAGTACTTTTACGGAAAAAAATGAAATATATAATGATTTTCTTAGGGCTCCATTAGATAAGATGATAGAGTCCATTATTAGAAGATATAAGTTATATAGAAAAGATATGGATTTCCGTGAAATACATCATGATACCCATTCCTTTTTAATAACTAAGGTTGATAAGTTCAAACCTTCAAAAGGTAAAAAGGCGTATTCTTATTTTGGTACTATTTGTAAAAATTATCTAATGGGTATGATAATTAAGGACCAAAAAGAACAGAATAGAAAAATTTCATATGAGGATATTACTTCTAAATTAGAAAACAGACCTGATATGATTTATTATATTGAAAATGAAAAAATAGAACCTGCTGAAGTAATAAGTGAATTTGTAAAAGAACTTAATGACTTTATTGAAAACAGTCCACTTAATAGTAATGAGTTAAAACTAGGGTACGCATTAGTAGAGTTATTTGAAAATTATAATGAAATTTTTATAGGTACTGATAATAATAAATTTAATAAGAATATCATTTTATTGTCTTTAAGGGAAATGACAAATATGTCAACCAAAGAGATTAGAACATCAATGAGAAAATACAAAAAGTTGTATTACGATTTAAGTACAAGACTAAACAACTTATAAAAAGTTATTCTCTAAATATTTATAGTATTATGGCAAGACCGAAAAAAAAAGAAATAGTTTTAAGTAAAGATTCAGTTCTTTCTCTTATGCAAGAAATCTACAACGAACTCGTGGAGCAGAGGGCAACTGCGGTTAGAATACAAAACAAAATGTTGGCAATGTTGAAAGACCCTGAGGATATGACGGTAATCGGTCCTGTTATAAAAGAACAACAAAAAATAATAAACGATACCATAGAAAAAAAGCTCTCATTATCTAAATTACAGTCAACTATATGGGAAAAATCCAATAATAACACTGAAGAAAGTTTTAGTTTATCTGAAATTGATGATGATACACTACAAACTTTAATACAAAAAGATTTAGGAAATGACGAGAAAAATGATGGTTACAAGTTAGAGTAAAAAATAACCATTATGTCTAGTAATTACGAAAAGTTTAAAGAAGCCGGTGCCAAGATAGATGCTTATCAATCCACCAAACAAACACAGTTAGACGAGATTGAAATTAAAAAACTATCAAATGGTAATAATTTTGCACAAACCAAAAGTGAAGCGTTAAAACAACTTAACGCAATGGGTGACATCAAACAAAGAGCCCAACAACAAGTAAAAACCACTTTTGACGAATTAGTAGATTTATTTAAAAAATCTGCACCTAACCCAAAAAACACAGGGTCAAGTACTGCTGACTTTTTAGTTAAACAAATACTAATGGCCAGTGAAAATACTAAAAGTAGATTAGGTGAGATAGTCACCGAGGAAGTCCTACATGTTGCAGGTTGTTCTGAAGAACAAACTTTTGACACTGCACAAAAACTATACATTAAAGTATCGGATATTGACTTAAGGGAATTATTAAATAATAGTCCCGATTCAGAACCTTGGAATTTAAGGTACGAAAAAAATCAAATAAGTGTTGGTTCTCAACCATTTTCAATGGATAGAGAATTATACAATAGACTTCAAAATGTTGGAACATCGTTTAATTCACAATATGGTAACAATTACATAGGTGCTTCAGGTGCTGGTTTATTTGACATTAAGTATGTAACTAGTTACGTACAAGGCGGTACCACTTATTATGGTGACTTTTATGAGGTAACCATGGCAAATAGAATCACAGGAAATAATGTCGGTGATTTTTTAAGAGATTATTATAAATCGATTGACCTTATAAATTTTGATATGATTTCTGTTGAAATTATCAATATGTTAACAAACATTATTGATATTTCAGGCGGAATTTCAATTGGACAAAAGGAAGCTCAATCAAAATTTGCAATAATACTACAAAGAATATTAGGTTTGTGTTTTGACAGTACAAAAGAAATTGATGTACAAGGGACCGCTAAAGTAGGTCAGTTAGATAACATCGACCCATCGTTTTTTGAAATGTCTCCGACCGACCTAAAAAACATTGAAATTGAGGTTAATAATATGATTCAAGGAGTTACAGAATTCACTGACTGTGATAACGTTAAATTACCAGTTAATACTGAATCTTTATTATCGTCTCTAAATGCATTACGAGAAAATGGTAGTGATAACCCTAAAGACAGAATTGATGAATTCACTAAAATGGTTAATGATATGTCTAAAGACCAAAATTGGTCAATAAACATACCTAACAATATTAATTTTGATTTAAATGCTTCGATTAATTTTGATTTACTTAAAATAATACCTAAAGCGGCTATGTTTTCAGTATTAACTCCAAAAATGTTATTGGGGTTATTTATCGTATTAAAATCAATTAACCCATCATTTGCACTATCGTTTGTTATTGATGGCTTCAAGTCCTTTATGGAAAAATTTGGTAAGTTTATAGTTAATATGATGAGTAAAATTGCAGCACTATTTGTTGAGGAACTATTCAAACTACTTAAGAAAAATCTTAGATTATTGGTTGAGATTCTACTTTTAGAAATAGTAAAAGAATCTAAAGATAAAAGAGCGGTAATAATAAGTTCAGTCATTTTTATATTAATTCAAACAGTATCGGGTATTATAGATTATAGAGAATGTAAAAGTTTAGTTGATGAAATATTAAATCTTTTAAATTTAGGGGCGGCGGTTATTGGTGTATCAATTCCATCTTTTGCACTTGCGGCTAGTTCATTACTTGGAGGTTTCTCACCAACAAGAGCAATGACTGAGGTGACTAAAAGAATGCAAGAATTAGGAGTACCAACTGGTGATTTACCTGACGGTTCACCTAATATTGCAATGCCTGCGATATTCCAACAAATTAAAGGTTCTTACCAAGAACAATTGGCAAATGGTAAAGTTGAGGTTTGGATACCTCCATTGGCGGTACCACCTGTAGTTGCGGGTTCAACTGTTCCAACTAAAGCATCAGGAAAAGCGTTTTAATTATGAATGAAGATAAAATAAAAAAAATAATTATGGAGTATGAATCAAGACCTAATAAGGATTTGATTGAAGCCATGGACCATCTTCAAAATGATTTTGAAGAAACAAAAAAATTAATAATTAAATTAACAAGACATTTAGATGGTACCGAAACTGTATATAATAAATTATTGAGGGAATATAAAAAAAGAAATAAGAAATGAGCGATAATAATCTACCATATAATAATAGAATTATATTTTACGGTGAATGTATTGACACAAAGGACCCGTTGGGGTTGGGTAGAATTCGTGCAATATTAAAAAGTGAAAATACTGCAGATAGAGAAAAAAGTTTTAATGAATCGAAAAAAATATCTGTAGATGATTTGTGGACGACAAAAGACCCATTTGTTATTAGACCTTTATTACCTGTTTTTATTAATACTGTACCTAAAAAAAATGAATATGTTCATCTAATCTATTCAAATATTGATGATAAATCTAATAAGGATAAATTTTATATTGGTGGAGTATTTTCATCGTTAACTACGTTAGAAAATGAGCCTTACGAATCATCAGTTGGTAATTCTAATTTAGGTGTAAGAAATAAAGAAAACAAAAAACTTAGAAACCATAAAAATGGTGAAGAGTTTGATGCGAACAATAAAGGTGTTTATTCACTACCTGAAGATATATCAATTGATGGAAGAGGTAGTGCCGACATTGTAGTAAAGGATAATACTGTTTTATTAAGGGCTGGTAAGTATAATAGCGTACCAAAACCAAATGTTTATCCAATTGCTAATAATACACGAGCTTTCTTACAATTAAGTAAATTTGACCAAAAGACACAATACGGAACACCTGAAACTTTATATAAATTCACATTTAAACATAAGTCTATTAAATTATTGGTTGAGTATAATGTTATTAACCCTGACAATACTGCAAATTCATATACAGGTTCAGTTAACATCTACACACTAAAACCAAATGAAAAAACAAATACTAAAAACTTTGATAACTTAAGTGATGTTGAAGGTGAAAAAAGTTTATTAAAGATTTTTAGTTTTACTGCAGAACCTAAAGAAAATGTTGTAAAATTAATAAATTCAATATTAGATGGGGTTTCTAATGGTTTAATACCTAAATTAAATGATATTGCACCTTCAGTTAATCCTGTTGGTCCCTTACAATTAGATAAAGGTTTATCTTTCCCATACTACTTTAGACCTCAACCTAGTTTATTTAATATCCTAAATAGTCAAACATCTTCTACCGCATCTAAAATTTTTATCGGTAACTTAATGATGGGAGTCGCAGCAGTATCTACAGATGCAACGCCAGGTTATGGTTTAGTCTATGATGAATCTAAAAAACAATCAGTACCTTTTACACCTGAGAAAAATGTTGTAATACCACAAGAAAAAATTAAACTTAATAATACCTCATCATTATTAGGTGGTGATTATGTTTATTTACTTTCACACAAATCGGTAAAGAAAAGTACGGGAAAAATTGACTTAAAAGATACATTATACGGTATTGGTGAAAATGTAATAAGTGACGAAATTGAACCTAAAACATCATCATCAGTAAGAGGTGAAGAGTTAGTAGAGTTATTAAACTTAATTGTTCAGTTCTTAATTACCCACGTTCACCCATATCATGGGATGCAACCTAATCCTCAATCTTTAAACGGTGTTACCGCTGACAAATTACTTGAAGAACTTAGAAATGCAAATGAAAAGATTTTAAACAAGTATATTCGAATAAACTAAGTATTTATATTAAAAGATTATATGTCAGTTTACAAATCATATTTTAATAGAAACAACACAATAGTTTTTAATTCATACTCAAATACAGGTAGAAACCCTGTTGTTGAACTCTTTTTTGGTAGAGTTGATGACATTCTTTTACCTAAAGGTTTTAGTCGTTTTATTTTCGATATCGATTTATCTAAATTACAAGAAAAAATTGCTGACGGTGTAATTTCTACAGGATGTTCTAGAAATATGAAACATATTCTTAGAATGACAAATACTTCTGCATTTGATGAGGAATTATTAAATGATAAATGGTCTAATGGTAGAAGAAGAGCTACTTCATTTGATTTAGTATTGTTTAGAATACCTAAAATTTCTGGAGATACGGGTAACCCACAATTATGGGATGAAGGTGTTGGATATGATTATTATAATTTTAATCAGTTACCAACTGACAAATCATATTCCAGTAGACCTTCAAATTGGTATGAATCACAAACAATATCAAATTGGTCATATGATGGTTTATATGATAATGAAAATAATCAAACTATTTCAGGATTAAATTTTTCAGGTCTTACTATTATTGACACTCAACATTTTGAATTTGGTAATGAAGATATTGAGTTTGATATGACTGATGAAATTAACGACATACTTACAGGTGCAACTACAGGTATTACAGGATGGGGTGTTGCTTTTTATCCTCAAGTTGAAAATATTACAGGATTAACTGAGAATTATTCTGTCGGTTTCTTTTCAAGACACACTCAAACATTTTATGAGCCATTCTTAGAAACAACATACGATGATTTAATTCAAGACGATAGAAACATATTCTATTCGGGTAAATTAAATAAGTTGTATCTATACAGTTATAATTTTGGAGTACCTCAAAACTTTGATTCAAATCCTACAGTAGATATTTTAGATTTAAATGGTAATCCTGTCGCTGGTTTTACAGATTTACCTACGTGTTTAGTAACTAATGGGGTTTATGAAGTTGAGGTTGATGGATTAACCGCATCTACAGTACCTTGTATGTATTATGACCTATGGAAAGGTTTGGAAATTAACGGGGTTGCCTTAGATAATGTTGAAAACGAATTTGTAATTAACAACTTATCACAATTATATCAAATAGGTTCAACAACAAATGAACCATCTATATATGGATTTGATTTTTATGGTATTAAACAAGATGAAAAAATATTAACAACTGACACTCGTAAAGTTAATGTGATAATTAAGAAAGCTTACACAACAAATGAAGTATTAAGTAAGGTACAGGCATATTATAGAGTTTACGTCAGAGAAGGTAAAACAGAGGTTCAGGTTCAAGACTGGACATTATTAAACAGGACACCTGATGGTCATTATTTTATTTTTAATACTGATGATAAGATTCCTAATGAATATTTTATTGATTTGAAAGTAATAACTGACAGAGAAGTAAATACTTATAAAAAAGAACTTAAATTCCAAATAGTTAATAGAAAATGAAAAAGATAGTAATTAGTGAGTCTGAATTAATTGAAATCATTAGTAGAGTAATTAACGAAAAGAAAAAAAGTAAAAAGAAAAAAAAGAAGGACACCACTTTGTGTTCAAGAGGTAAATCAGCCGCAAAAGCTAAATTTGAAGTTTATCCTTCAGCATATGCTAATGGTTACGCAGTCCAAGTGTGTAAAGGTAAAATGCCAGGATTGGATGGGGAAAAAAGATGTTCAGGTAAATATTGTTCAGGTAAAAAATAATTACTATATTTGTAGCCTAAAATCCTGCTCAATGTATACCAGAAATAAAACATACCAACTTGTTAAGGTTAAAAACGATGAAGAAAAAATTGTTTTAGAAACCGATTCATCATGTGTTGAAAAAGCACTTGATTACTTTTATACGATAAAGCCAAAATGTTACGGTAATCCAAAGTATAGGATTTCAATTAAGAATTCTGAACCTGTTATTGAAAATTGGTAATTAAACCATTTTAGATATTACCCATTTATAACCATAATCTCCACCGTGAGATAACCAATCAACATATTCTTTGTGTTGTTCAGGTTTACCTTTAAAATTTTCATTAAGAGTTATTGATTTAGAAATGGAATCAAAGAATTGTTTTAGTTCTTTGATTTCTTTTTTTGTTGCAAATTTGCTTTCGATTAGTTTAATCGTTAACTGATTAACATTATTGCTTTTTTTACCATACATAACACCCTTTTTCATTTGATTTAAAACCAAACTAGGTATTCTATATTGTTCATTATTTTCAATGATAACTATTTTAAGGTCACCAGTCCCTTTAATTACTCTATGATAGGTCTCTTTAGGTATAAAGTATTTTTGTCCTTCCTGCAAGACCTGAGGTAGTTCCTCATCCATTTGTAACTTCCAACCGTTACCCGATTCAACAAAAACAATGCGGTCAAACTGGTCTCTATGCCATTTTAACTCATCAGACTCGACATTTTCAGTGAAAACTCGTCTAATTTTATTATGTGATATTTTTTCTTGACTATAAACCATTACCAAAATCTACCTGATACATTTTTACCAAAATCTTTATGTGCTCTACACGCCCAATAACCTGCCTTTGTTTTGTCTGTTTTCTTTTCACACTGATGTCTCGCCGCAAATGATTTACGAGCCGCGGGGTCATTCCATTTGGCTGTCATAACAGGAGAACCATAACTGACTTTTTTAATTTTTCCTGTTTTAGGATTACGAACATATACGTACCATTTTTTTGAACCACCACTTTTAGGTTTATTTAATTGTACTTTTTTACCCTTATACTCGGCCTCATTTAATAAACCGATAGATGCCATAAATTTATCGTAGTCATATTCAACATCTTCTATATTGAATTGGTTAATCATATTATTAGCAATAGACTTTCTATTTTCAATATCTTTAACCTGATTTAAAATATCAATAATACCGTCAACCATTTCTTTATCGGCATCTTCCTTTACTAATGGATAATCCAATGGTAGTTTTAAACCGTGGTATTTAAAAAATTTACCTCTTTCAGACTCTAATATTTCAATATCATCTTTAGACCATTTACCGATACCTTTGTTGTATAATTCACGAGCCTCATTAATTACCTTAAAGTATTTTGGACTTCCATATCTAAATAAATTTTCATCCAATGATATTCTATTATCAATATGGTATTTTAATTCTTCTGAAATAATTGGTTTATCATGTTCTAAAACTAAATTAACCAATCTATCTATTGCTTCGTTTTTCTTTTTATAATTTTTCACTTTGATACGTGTTGGCTTTTGACCTTTACCTGTTTGAGGGTCTTTCTTTTCTTTATCTCTTTTTCTACGACAAGCAGAGTCTTTTTCAGATTGTGTCATTTTACCAGCAACTCCTGCCGCACGACAAACGGGATATGCACCTTCATCAGCATCTTTTCTACCGCATGGTGGATGTCCACCACCTTTTTTCTTCTTACAGATATTAACCCAAGGACCTTTTGGTTGTGAAGAACCTTTCTTTTTTTTCTTCTTTCCGAACCAAACCGCTAAATCTTCAGATAAAATGTATTCACTCATACTTGATTATTATTATATTTTTCTTATCTATATTACATAAATATAACGAAGAATAAACTTTTCACTTAAATAAAAAAAAATGGCAAGAGCTAAGAAAACAGAAACATCGGAAGAAACTACAAAACCGACTACACGTAAAACAAGAACTAAACAAACTGAAACTGCATCAGTTGAGGAGCAGGTTAATGAAGTGTTGGATGAAACTACAGAAACTCAACCAACTGAAGAAACTGCCACTGAACAAGTAAAACCAATCGGTACATTGTTCAATACAATTAACTATAATAATGTTTCAGATTTGGACCGTTTCATTCAAAACCTAACACAAGAACAAGCTTTGTATTGTGTTGTACAAGCGGCAAGAGCGGCACACCAAAGAAGTGCATACGGAATGGAGGAGTCAGAAGTTGTTTCAAGAGCAATTAGAGTGTTAACAACACCACAAGAACCTAAACAAGAGGTTCCTGAACCTGAAGTACATCAGGCTTAAAAACATTTAATTAATTAAAGGGGACTTAATTGTCCCCTTTTTTATGCGAATTAAATTATGAATAGACAAGAAATTATCTCAAAAATTTGTAAATTATCGTCAGAAATTACAAAGGCAGTCATAAATGGTCATAAAGCACACGACCATGATAAATTTAGAGAACATCGTAGAGAGTTGGTTGAATTACGGTGTCAGTATTTTGGTAAGGATTCTAAACTATGTAAAAATGAAAGAAAAAATTTTAGGTAGTTAATTATAAAAGAAATAACCAAAATCGATTATGTCAATTGTAACATAGTAATTGTTTTCGTTCTCAATTACATATGTTCCCATAACCATAGTATGTCCTTCAGTGTCTGAATTTGTGTTGAAAAGTATTTCATTATGTTGTTCTGAAGATTTAAAACTATTAATTACCTGATTAACAAACTTATCATAACTCTCAAAACCCCACACATCTACACACACTTCACCAATACCATATTTTAATCTAGTGGTATCAATATTGTTAATCAATCCATACTTTACCCTAACAGAGTTAATAATATCTTTTACGTCACCTTTTGGTATGTTTGGATGAAACAGACTATCTTCTTCCGAGATAATAGTGGAAACTTTTTTACTATATCCTAAACCGAAGTCTAATGATAGAGATAGTGTGTCAACACCATTTTGAATACGAATTTGATTAACCTTTTTTATAAGTAATTTAGAAAATACAACATTATCAAATGTGTTTTGGGAATATACATTTAGACCAAATAATAAAGTTGTTAAGATTAATAGTATTTTTTTCATACAACAAATATACGAAAAAAAATACAGACTACAAAATATTAAGAGATGTTAAGGTCTTCAATTCTTCTATAAATAGGTCCATGAGAAAGTCCCTCATCATTGTAATCGTTGTCCTCAGTCTTAAAGAATATATCAAAAACATCAAAGAATTTTTTCAAATCAATTCTTACATCCCCATACATATCACTATTTCTTATGGTTTTATTACGTATTTTATTTTTTCTAAGACCACCATTTCTCCACAAATCATATTTTTGTAATATTGGAAATGCTGATGAATATATATCTTCTAAGTTAATACTTTTTATGTAATCAAGTTTTTCTCGTTTATCGTCATATGTTTTTACCTTTTTAATTATATCACCTAAAACACCAGCAATTGGTAATAAACTAGCAACATCGTCTAATAACATTTGTTTAGAATCATCTTTACTATCATCAATAGGTGGTAATTTCCCATCTTTATACATCTGCAATCTACTACTTACCAACGATTCTCTTTCTTGTTGAACCGTACTAGGTCTAATAACTACTTTATTATCCACTACTTTATCACCACAAGCATCTAAAGTTAATAATAACCCATCATTTACACCTGGTTTATCATTATAAACCACCTCACCATTTTTAACTATCTTAACTCTTGGTAGGTCTTTATGTGTATTTGGACTTACCGATATAAACCATATATTAATGAGTCCTTTACCTTGTTTAACAATATTTTTTGATTGTTCATTTGTAACTGTAAATGTATCGACCCTTGTACCCCTAATATCTCCATCTTTATTTGACCCATATTTTTTACTTATGTAACCATACGCAGGATTAACTAACTGACCAGGTAATTTAGGTTCACCTGAAATATTCCTATATGTTACATTACCATTTGAATTATTTAAATTAGCAGTTTTACCACCCTCAGCATTTAATAATAATGTATCATTAGCGAATAAGAAAAATTCAGCATTATTACACTCGTGTGATGGAACCCAAACCTTTATTTCAAGTCCTGTAACACAACCTGGAGGTATTATAGGGACAGGATTTTTTTCAGCAATAACCTTTATTGTAAAATTTGAAAATTGTTCTTTTGTGTATTTCTCATCTCTAGGGTTGTCTTTACCTTGAGTATATGGAGTTGAACCTATAACAGGTTCATTAACCACTATTTTAACATCCTGTAGAATATCAGACGCATTTTTTTCTAAATAGTTTTTTAATGTTTCGGCTCTTTTTTTAGATAAATAACCTGGGTCGACTTTTTTCTTTGGAGTTACCTCAGCATCGTAGTTAGTTACCTGTGATTCTCCTGAATTAATTTCAACTTGTATAACACTACCTTTATTCTTTTCTTTAAATGTTCTAATTTTTTGAATTGCATCATCAATTTTTTTAACATTCTCAGGTATTTTCCATTTACCCGATTGAAAAGTATCCGCAATGTCTATTTGTTCAGAGGGTCTATTTTGTTCAGTAATAACTCTACGAACAATATTTTCTAAATCTGACTCAGTTAGACGTATTATTTTTTTAGACATAATATATTTGTTTAATTATAAATATCTGCATATAAAAAAAGGGGACCATTGGTCCCCTTTAATATTGAATTTAAGATATATTATCTTAAAGAGTTCAAGTCGAATGTACGAACACCATCAACGATGATTCTACCGTAGAATCTGTTGTTCACCATCTTCTTAGCGTATCTAGTCATGATACCTTTGATTGGAGTGAAGTTGAATGGATTGTACATAGTTGGTGTCAACTGTAGAGGTACATATGGTGCGTAAACGTAACCAGTATCCAATAAAGAAGAACCTTTATGACCCATCAATACAGTGTTAGGTGGGAAGTAAGGGTCACGGTAAACTTGATATCTACCTGATAACGTACCTACTCTCTCAATACCCATGTTGTATTGGTCTTG